>Ga0208499_1000388_pt1 | contig 17083 bp, 27 predicted proteins | sample CryBogCBE07Jul09_FD_185504 | JGI IMG/M metagenome (GOLD analysis project Ga0208499, IMG submission 185504) | Freshwater microbial communities from Crystal Bog, Wisconsin, USA - CBE07Jul09 (SPAdes) (version 2) | ecosystem: Environmental > Aquatic > Freshwater > Lake | place: Crystal Bog... | reverse complement strand
TAAAAAAAAAATTAAAAAAATGAATAATAGAGGATTTTTTTCTAATCCGAATAGTGCAAATAATATAGATGACTCGAACTACCAAGTTCAGGTTAAAAATAGCATATATTCACCTAAATTTAGTAGTAATGATACTAAGGGTAATAAACTACCATCAAATAATCAAATTTTGACAGAGACTACGACTACTACTACAACACAAAAAAGAATAACAACAAGTACCACTACAACTACTACAACTGTACAAACTATATTGGATATACATCCAATAGATGACGGTATAACAATTCCAAAAACAATAAAAACAGTTAATGTTTATTTCGATGGTGTTCTCGGGATGAGTGTTTATCTTGTTGATCCAACACAAGCAATAATCGGACAAAACACCTTTTTTCAGGTATTAACATCTTCAAGTGAATATGGTTTAGCTATCAACGGCACATTCACAGCATCACAAAATGTATATTATTTAAATGGATATATTGGCAACACAGCTTCTTTTTTTAGCGATGGAACCGTATGGATTACTGATTAAAAAAAAAAATTAAAAATGAGAAAAATAATAACACAACATTATACTATAGAACAAAAGCCAATATTTGATTTAGTAAATCAAAAAAATTTATCATATTCTGTAAAAAATGGATTTGACTATATACTAAATTCCTCAAGAAGATACCCAGAGAAAACATTTTATTGGGAAAAAATAGCTTGGATAAATGAGTTGTTATCAACTACACCAGATAATAGTTTAATAGTATATGAAGATATTGATAGTATTAATATTGGTGGTGATTTAGTAAATGCTCTACCGAGTGGTTATGATATGGGTATGGTTCAGTTAAGAGGTGGATTGGGTGGAACACAAAAGCAAAAGTGGTTTAATAGTGGTGTTATTATAATGAAAAACACGCCAGAAGTAAGAAAATTCTGGGTTGATGTTTTTAATACAAATGCTCCAGAAGATGAAATTGGAATACACCAAGTTTTACAAAATGTAAATGGAAACTATGAATACTCAACAGGTAAACAACTTTATAGTTTAGATATTGAATATAATGTTTGGAGTAACAACTTAAATCTTTGTAAAGAAATCTATATTAGAACATTTCACGGAATGACAATTGATAGTAAGATATCACAAATACAAGAATTTTTAAAAACAATTTAGTACCTTTGCAAGTATGCAAAATGAATTCTTTAAATCGGTATGTATAAAACCAGTTTATATAGATGGGTATCATATTAGTTTGTATAAAGTTGGTACTCAATATGAAACACGGTATTTATATGATAAATGTGTTTTTGAAAATAATAATATAATCGAGTTTGAATGGATGGTATATTGCTCAAAATATAATCATTTCCAATTTACAGATGAAGATTTTCATATTTATTTTGCTGATTTGTCTAAACAAAGAGATATGAAAATAAATGATATATTAGAAATTAATATATAATTAATGATCACTGAGAGAATTTTTTATGGAAAATTCAACTGCTGATGATTTTGAATTGTTTTGAGGAAAATTGAAAGAATTAAATGCCAATAAATTATATAGAGATTAAAAAATTTGGTGTAATTAAAAAAAGTCGTATCTTTGTAAAACAAAAGAATCAAAATATAATATATACAAATATGAAAACTGTTAATACAAATATGAGTTCGTCACGTAGTTCAAACAGCCTCGATATTCGAAGTTGATTATATTTGTATTGCATAATATAACTGAACTCCGAATATAAAAATTCGGAGTTTTTTGTTTTCTCCCTGTACCGACATTGGCTACGAACCAATAGTATCGTAATGGAAATGAAAATGCAGGTTCGAATCCTGTCTGGGAGACAAGGGTAAATGTTGGCTCGAATCCAACCGCTGGAGATAGCTACCAGTAGTATCATAATAGGTGAATGATACCCAACAATATTTTTGGAGGTACCCAGTTGACAGAGGTACACCATCTTGAAAATGGCTAGGTCGGTGATGAGCCGGCGTACAGGTTGGACTCCTGTTACCTCCGCAAAAAATGCCTCTGTATCACAGTCTTCGAAACTGGAAGCTTGTAATGGATGTAAATGTGTGTCCGACCCCACCAGAGGTTCTAATGGAAGAATGGGCGAGTGATTTATGCCGTTAGTCTTGAAACTAAAAATCAGTAATCATTCTGATTCGTGGGTTTGAATCCCACTTCTTCCTCAGATAAATAAATAGAAGTGTACCCAAGTGGATGAAAGGGGATAGTTTGCTAAACTATTAGGTCGGTTAATACCGGTGCGTGGGTTCGAATCCCATCGCTTCTGCAAAAGTTCGACTTTTTATTTTTAATATATAAAATAAAAAGTCGAAATGGAAAATAAATTATTTTCATCAAAAATTCTGAAGAAGATAGAAAGAATCGCATAAAAAAACCACTTATTAATTAGTGGTTTTTTATTTTTAAGTATTAAAAAAAATCTTATATTTAGCGCTTAAATAAAATAGAAAATGAATATAATTTTTACCGATATAGATGGTGTATTAAACACGGTTAATAAAAATGAATGGAATAAAAATTCTATTGATCTATACAACCTGTTATGCCAAGAATTTGAATTACATCCAGTAATAACATCTACTTGGCGTGTTAATCATACAATTGAAGAATTACAAAAGATATTTACACAAAATGGAATAATTACTCCTATTTATGATTATACACCAATATTTCCAGAAGAAGGTAGAGGAGGTGAGATAGAGCATTGGTTATTTAATAATACATATAGTAAATTTTTTATTCTTGATGATAACATTAGAGATATTCAAGAATATGGATTACCTAATATTATTAAGTGTAGAAGTTGGATAGGGTTTTCACAAGAAGAATATGATTTAGCAAGGAAAATATTAAATAAATAAATATGATAGGTATATGCCCAATATGTGATAGACCGATGTTTGAAGGTAGCTCAGATAGGCGATGCCGGTAAAAATGAAGCCAGATAATCAATTAACCTCATTAGAGGGTGCTCCTAAATGGGTAACTGGTGGTTTTAATTGTAATAATAATCATTTACCTAAAGAAATAAATGCTTAACCCAAGACCAAAAGATTGGCCTATTGCTTAATAAAATAAGTGAGATTAAAGTCTATTAATGTTATAAAATTTTATAACTTTTTATAAATTAATCAGAGCATGTTCCTATTCTTATCGAAAAAGGAGCTATACCTAAAAAGGATTTAGTAGATGGTGAATGGTATTATGGTGAACATAGAAGATGTAATTTTGCAAAATGGAATAAAAACGAAAATCAGTTTGAATATATAAGGTATAAATTTGGTCACTTTTGGGATCAATGTAATCATTTTGAAGATGATGATGGTTTTGCGCTTTTTGTTCCTATTAGAAAAGCAACTGATGAAGAAATCCAAATCCAGGAAAGACTTTTATCTTAACCTATGAAAAGATAAAAATAAGTTGGTATATATGGTAATAATTTTTCAAAATCAAAATCAACTTTATTCGATTAAGTTGTTAAAAGATTATTAATAAGTTATGGGAAAATATTATCAAACAGATCAGTTACAAAAATTAATTGATTGGGAAAACATTATGAAAATGCCTCGTTACGCAGGAGGACATGATGATCACATGCGAGGTTTATTTAAAGATGCTATTGTAATAGCTCATTGGAATGAAAATGATTATCAAGGAACTGTCGCAACTTGTGTTATGCTTCCTGATAATAGGTTTGTCATTTATAATGACTTTTATGGCTCTTGTAGTGGTTGTGATGCGTGGGAAGGAGCAGAAGAAAATACGGTTAGATCTATGTGTATCACATTGTCAAATGATGCTTATGTTTTTGATAACATAAATGATGTTATTATTTTTTTACATTCAAGTAATAAGGATAGATATTCTTGGAGTGGGAAAGCTGCTAGTGGATTATTAGAAGAAATTATGAAAAACCAACAAATTACACGAAGTTTAAATATTGATAAGATTATAAAATAATTTTGTTAATTAAAAAATTATATATATCTTTGCATTATGAAGAAAGAACAAAATATTAATTTGAATTAAAGTCAATAGACCTTTTGATATCCTCAGCGGGATTGTACTGCTGTATATCAACCCAGTCATTGACTGGGTTTTTTATTGCTAAAAAATTAAAATAAAGATGAAAAAAGATATCAGAAGAAAATTCAGAAACGATGTTTTTGAAAGAGACGAATATAAATGTAAAATGTGTGGTGAATCTAATTCTAAATTGGATGCTCATCATATAACAGATAGGTCAGAAATGCCAAATGGTGGTTATGTTAAAGAAAATGGAATAACGTTATGTGATAAACCTAATGGGTGTCACATGAAAGCTGAAATGTATCATAAATACACTTTAGATGAATTACATAAACGTAACTTAATACACTATAAAAATCAGGAATATAGTCCTGAGAATTTATATAAAAAAATTAATTCAAGCTATGATATAGCTTATAAAAAATCAGAAAGGTTATGAAAACTAAAGATATAGATTGGCTTAACGATAAAATTCAAGATATTAAGAAAAGAAAAAGAAGTCTTAAAATGTTGATTGATCCTGAAATGAAGAAGAAAATCAGAAAGGATTTAAAAAGAGAATATCGTTCAGCCAAGCGAGCAAATAAACAAAGTGTTGATAAATTCATCAAAGATGAAATTGAAAAATATGGAAAATAAATTAGAAAAATATAAGATTGAGACTAAAATAGATCCAATCGCAGCTTATTTTACTCTAATAACTGCTATGTTAAAAGAACCTTTTATGTCATCCGATTCAAAATATCTGATCATACAAGGTTCTGGGTTTTTTATTGCTAAAAAATTAAAAAAAGTTATGAAAATTAAAAAGGGTGATATAGTTAAAATGAGTGAATCATTGAAGCAAGGTCTTATAAAAAATGGATGTGAAGATCACGTCATTGAATTTGGAAATTGCGTCGGTATAGTTGAGGATAAGTGTTATATAGGAATTGATGAAGCTGACGAAGTTAATATCAGATGGCATCCATCAGGTCTTAGATATGCATACTTTTCACATGAGTTAGTAAATGTCTCTTTTATTAGAGATAAAAAAATTAAAAAGTTATTGTATGAAAACTAAAGATATAAACTGGTACAACGAACAAATCGAAAGTATCAGAAAGAGGAAACGAAGCCTCAAAATGTTACAGGATCCATTATTAGTAAAAAGAATCAAGAAGGATCTTGAAAGAGAAAAGCGATCTGTAAAGCGCGCTGAGAAGCAAACCGTTGATAAATTTATCAAAGGAGAAATTGAAAAACATTTGAAAAGTTAGAAGGGACATCGTTAAAATTAATATATAAATAAAATAAAAATTACTATGAATAGGTGTCCGTTGTGTGAAAAAGAAGGATCTCAAAATCATCTAAGATATTGTAGGAAAAATGTTAATAACATACCTATTAATGATTTGAATAAGATCTACCTTGAGTATAATTATCCGAATATCTTTACTTATGAGAACTTATATAAGGTCTATATAGAGGATAAGTACTCACTACCTGAAATTATGAAAAAGTATGGGGTATCATATAATAAGACTCTATTTATGCTGAAAGCACATAATATACCAAATAGAGGCATAAAGGAGGCGGCTATCTTCTCATCAAAAAAGAGGGAGCTGACAAATATGGAAAAGTATGGTGCAAAAAATGTTCTATCAAAAGGAACAGAGAAATATCTTAAGAGAAATAAAACGGTTAGAGATAGATATGGTGTTGATAATGTTTTTCAAATACCAGAAGTTATAGATAAGATAAATAATGATGAGTATTACCTAAAAAAGTATAATATGACATTGAGTGAATATAAAAGTTCAAATCATAAAAGATTTTGGGGGTCATTAAACGAAATGGAGAAAAGTCTATTTGTTGATATGTGTAATAAAAAAAGAAATGAGACTTTCATATTAAACTATAATGGACATCCATCAAAAAATAAAGAATCAATTGAAAGGTTGAAAAAATATAATCAAGAAAAGTATAAATGTGATTATTTTTTTCAAAGCAAAGATTTTTTAGAAAATAGTGAGATACAACAAAAAATAAAGGAATCTAAAATTAGAAATGGAAGAATTGTTTCGGATGAAGAAATGGAACCATTTTTTATTTATAAAAGAAATTGCAGAAAGTTAACAAGTAGAATAAAAAATAAATTATTTGAAGAATGGAATGGATATGATTATTATGATGGAGAATATATTAAAGAGAATAAAAACCTCAACAATGTAAATCCGTTATATCCGACAATAGATCACAAAATATCTATTTTTTATGGGTTTATAAAAAATATATCAGAGATAGAAATATGTGATATTAAAAATTTATGTATAACAAAAAGAAGTATAAATTGCTCGAAAAGGGAGAAAAATTATGAAGACATATCCAAAAATACCACACTTTAAACATATGCCGTTTGGACAAAAGTGTTATGCTTTTGATAAGCTGGATGGAAGTTCGATGCGATTTGAATGGGGTAGGAAGAGAGGTTGGTATAAATACGGCACTAGAAATGTAATGGTTGATAAGAATACTCCTATCTACGGAGAAGCAATTGATATATTCCTGAATAAATATGGTCAAAGTTTAGATGATGTATTTAGAAAAGAATATAAATCAGTTGAGAATTTTGTAGTTTTTGGTGAGTTTTTTGGACCAAATTCATTTGCTGGAAAACATATTGACGAACAAAAAGATATTATCATCTTTGATGTCAATAGATACAAGAAGGGTTTTTTATCTCCTAATGAGTTTGTTGATAAATTTGGTCATTTAGATATACCAAAGATTATTTATAAAGGAATTTATGATTATGAATTAATCAATGATGTCAAATCAAATAAATTTGGTTTAGACGAAGGTGTTATATGTAAAGGTGTTTTAAAAACAAAGAAAGGAGGAGAGGAAGTTTGGGCCACTAAGATAAAAACAAATGAGTGGATCCAAAAAGTAAAACTTTTATATGGAGAGAAGGCTCTTATAGAAGAATTTAATAATGATTTACAAATGTTAAAAGAATATGAATACGAAACTACGAATTAATAATTTAAGGAATATATCACCAGATTATCCAAGAATTGCTCATTTAGATAAGAGTATATCTAAAATGACACATGATGATATATTATCAGAGGATAAAATTTCTTATCCTATAGATTGTTATGTTCAAGAAAAAATAGATGGCGCTAACTTAGGTGTTTCTTGGAGAAAGAATGGTCCTATTGTTAGAAATAGAAATAATATTTTAAAGAAAGGATATTCTAAAATTCATACACCAGCTAAAGAGCAATTTAAATCTACTTGGAACTGGGTACATGATAATAGGAAAGATATTCAACTTGCATCAGATGCACTAATGTCTGAAATAACAATTTATGGGGAGTGGATGTGGGCTTATCATTCTATTAAATATGATAGATTACCTGACTGGTTTATTGCTTATGACATATGGGTTGTTGAAGATCATAAGTTTTTATCTCCTAAAAAGGTAGAAGATTTATTATCAAAAACTAATATCAACTATATCAAACCATATAAAGCGATTCTAACGTCAATTTCAGACGTTGTAAGACTATCAGAAATGAAGTCTGACTATACTAATGGTATCAGAGAGGGTATCGTTATTAAGACGGTAGAAGGTGATTTTGTCAAAAACTCATATAAAGTAGTAAATAAACACTTTAATAGAAGAGAAGATTTTAATGAAAAATTGATAAAAAATAAGGTTATTTAAAAAAGGTATTTCAATCCTAATAGTTTAAAAATTTTATTATGTATTTGCTTTTGGTAGAAATGATTTTTATTTTTCATTTCTCCCAAAGGCTTTGTATCTGGTCCAATTATAACGATCCAAGTTTGTCCAGAACCAGGTATCCAAAATCCATGTGAATTCCAAGTACTTGAGCTTTTTCCTCTACCGTGGTCAGTTGTGATGATAAGTGTTGTTTGGTCTTTGTAGAAAGGTTCATTTTGTATATAGGTCCACATATCATTAATCATACTATCAGAGTCCCTAATTTTATCTAAATAAATATCATATCTTTTTTTATGAGCCCACTCATCTGTTTCACCAAATCCTACGTGAATAATTCTTGGATGTTTTTCTTGGATATACTTTTTAGCCGATGAGTATGTTATTTCATCATTTTTATAACCAGAATATATTGGAAAGGTAGATTTTTTACTATTTAAGATATAATCGAAATATGACCAAGAAGAAAAAGATACAACTGATCCACAAAATTCTTTTGATTGGTTTAGTTCTTCTAAGAAAGAAGTATTCCTATTATAAATAGGTAAATTTGGTATAAATAAAGGATCAGCGTATCCAGTGAATATCTCATTATATCCTGGATATGATATGTGATATAAATTTTTAACATTGGAATAGTTATTATAATATCTATTTCCGTAGATTTGCCCATCTGACTGACCATATTTCCACAAAAAAGGCATTATATCTTCTCTGCTAGAATAATCATTTGTAATTGATTTATCAGACCCCTTAAAAACTTCTTGCCATCTAACACCATCAATCGTTACTATAATAATATTTTTTGTTTTTTGTGAGAAAATTTGAAAGGGTAATAACAGTAAAAAAATCAACACCAGATTTAATTTCATTCTTTTTTTTAATTTTCTTATATATTTTTAGAATATTTAAATCAAAAATTAGAAATACCATTAATTTTAATTAAATAAGGTGTGTCTATATTAACTTTATGTTATCATATATTTTGAAAATAAGGTAAATAAAAAATAATATATAATAAAAATATATTATTTTAAATGAACTTTAATAACTTTAAAAATCTAGCTAGAATAAAAGACTTACCTATACAAGAGCAACATAGACAATACTTTTTATATCAAAGTAATCAAATGTATGAATCATCATTTGTAGCTGCTTCTTCAGCTGCCGCAGGTGCTGGAGCAGGAGCTGGTGGTACAAAACAGTTACCTTTTTATGGTTATGGATTTAGTGGTGATCTTTTAAAATTAAAATACGCTACAGGAACAGCCTCTAATAGTGAAGTAGATACTGGTATGAATTTCCCAGGATTAGCAGTATTTGATAAAAATACAGATGACTCTTATCAATACTTCGTTACTAATGATAATTCAAAAATGTATTTTGGTAAATTTAATCAAGTTGGTAATGATAATGTTACTGTTATTGATGAGACTAATTTAACAAACCTATCCTATAACTTACCATCTTCTTTATATTATGAGGGTAATGGTAATTTTATATATTTGGATGGTATTCCAATATTAGGTAGCCCTACATTTTCAAATGTGGTAAGGATTAATACTAATGGTGATTGTGAAATTGTTTGTCATGTAGATACAAATACTTACTATCCAACATCTCTATTTCCATATAATGGAGAAGTTTGGGGTTCGTATGTCCATGGTTTTCCATATCCGTTCGCTGGTGTTGGTAAATTTGATTTAAATGCAGGTGAATTTACTACATTTAATGATATTATTCTGACCGGTGTTCCGAATTTAACAGGTTGGAAGATATGGTTTGTTCCAGGAGTAACAACATATAATAATCAGATATACTTAAATTTATTTGTTATTGATAAATATAATGCAGAGTTTCTTGAAATTATCACAAACTTTAATCCAGATACTTTAGAAGCTAAATTTGTTTCTTTTGTTAATCAGGTTAATCAGGGAGTTCCGTGTAGTGATATAACAACTTTATAAAAAAATATATTATAAATAATATGAAAAAAATATGTATTTTGTGCCCAGACGCTGATGTTGTCGCAGCCAGAGAAAATAGTAGAGTAATTTTCAATAAGGATCCTAAGGATTTAGTTATTCCTCCATTTTTTAATAAAGACAAAGTTATTAGTGATTATCTAAGTATTCCGGTTTCTGAAACAGGTCAATTACCAGCAACACACTGGTTTTGCTTCTTAAACACTATTGATGAAATGTATCAAAAAGTAGTGGATAACTCAAAGTATTCAACAATAGAATTATCAGGACCAAAAGAATTCTTAGAAAAATGGAATCTACAAATTATCAAAAGTTAATTAGAAACTTCATTACACAAAATGAAGCAGATTTAATATTAAATTGGGTTGAAAGTATTAACACAATAGAAGGTGATCCGAATTATCATCTTTCTCATCTTAGTGAAGAACTAAAAGGTTCTTCAAATATTTTTGACATTTCACAAAATACCTTAACTAAATACATTACTAAATTCCAATCTACCTCTAAGGTTTTAACAGAAGAGCTGCCAGATTTTATACATGATATAATCAAACGAATATCTCATTCTATTAATCTTCCAACAGATAACATTTTTCTTCAAGTAGTAGATCAAAGAAAAGGTGGTAAAATTGGAATGCATTACGATGCTTCTTTAAATGGATATATTAATTATAAATGTAATCTTTGTATTTTATCTGAACCATATAAATTCTATATGGATAAGATATCTATAGATGTAAATCCTCTGGATTTATATTGTTTTGAAGCTTCCTTATATAAGCATTGGACAGATGAATTCAAATCAAGAAGAGTATTTTTAAGTTTTGGATTTATCATACCTTATTCCGTAACAGGTAGAACTGATGATGATCCTAGAGTTAGATTAAGTAAAAGGATTGAAAAATATTTTCAAAGTAATTTGGCTAATCAGTAGATTTTTCGTATATTTGTGATATGGTAAAAAATCTAACAGGTAAAGAATTACAAGATTTTAAAGATAATTTTAAAATTGAAAGTCATTGGGCACCATCTACTTTCACTTCTCCAATTGATAACCAAAAATATGCAATTGCTATTGGTAGTCCGTTTATACCGATACCACATGAAATGACTCAACAAGAGGTTCATGAAAGGTGGGTTAAAAAAGAATTTTCTAAGCCAAAAGATAATACTATAGTTAAAAAAATCCCAGCATCAAAGGGTAAAAAAGAATACACCGTTACTTTTAACGGCAGTTGGAAGTGTACTTGTACCGGATTTAATTTCAGAAGTTCTTGTAAACACATTGATTTAGTAAAATCAGAATTAAAAAATAAATTTAAATAATATGCCAAATTGGGTTACAAATATTATAGAAGTAGAAGGTGACATGATTCAAGAAATGTTGTATAAAGTCAAATCAGATAAATGTGATTTTGATTTTGAGAAAATTATACCTATGCCTGAATCTGAAAAAAATAACTGGTATGATTGGCGTGTAAAAAATTGGGGAACAAAGTGGAATATCAACGAGGTTGATATCAATAATAATATTATTTCTTTTAACACGGCGTGGTCTACTCCTTTTATGCTACTATTGGAACTTTCCAATCAATTTCCTAGTTTATCCTTCATTATCAAGTATGCTGATGAAGATGTTGGAAGTAATTGTGGAATGTATAAATTACAAAACGGTTCTTTACTTGAGGAATACGAAGGAGACACAGTTTTTGCTTGTGAAATTTTAGGTCTTGACCCAGCTGATTATGACTCAGCATATCATAGAGATCAAACAATTGATAATGTTTTAAAAAATGAATAATAATGCACTGTATAGATGTTATATTAATTAAAAAATCAGAATTAAGAGATTTAAAAATTTCCTCTCTTTTAGAAGAAGGTTCATATAAAGAAATAGAAGCGGTTGAGTTACCACAAAATTTATTAGCATTTCCTAAATTAACACCAAAAAAGGTTTCAAGTATGTTTGGAAAAGGTATCAATTTTGTTTGGGTCAATACTGATTATTTTGGAGGTTCAGGTGAACAATCAGCCTACTTAGCAACTTCTACTGAAAGAGGTAATAAAGTTATACTATCAAGTAATCAATATAATGCTATTAATACCATTCTTAAAGAATATGGAGTTGTTAGAAATAGTGGATTAGATGAATTTGATTCTATTAATTTAGGTCAGTATAGAAGTAATATAGATTTCTTTTTACTTTTAAAAAACTAAAGGTATTTGGTCCCAATCGGTTGTCCATTCAGAAGATAAAAATTCTCTCCTAGTCATCCACTTTTGATTCTCAACTTCTGGCTTATCTGACGTGACAAGATCATCAGTCAATAATTTACCTTGCTTAATATTTTCAGGTTGTAGTTTGGTAAAATTTATTCCAGCCTTATAATATAGTCTAACTGACATTTGATTCAAATGTGGTTCAATTTGAGACCAAATATCATCAATATCTTGAGTTTGCTCGGTTAGTGTAATAGACATAGACCAAACATAGAAATCCTCATCAAATCTATTAGTAGTAGCAAAAATATTAACTTGATTAACTGCGATTTTTTCTTTTAAAAGCTTAGTATGACACTTCTTTAAGAAAGTCCAAAAAGCATTTTTTACCTGAAGTGGTTCCCAGACGGTTGATCCAAAAGTTCTAGAACAAGTAATCATCTTTGGAACCTTGAATTTAGTTTCAATTGGATGACAAAGACACTCATGTAGTTCAGCCCAAGTTCTAAGACCAGGGATTTTTAATATATTCCTAACCACACCAGGATCTAAACACATAAACTTTTGGACATTATCAACTCCGGCGAGCATTAGCCTCTTTTTAAACTTACGACCAACTCCCCAAACTTCATCAATTTCCAAATTATAAAGTAAACTCTTATCTATATCCCAATAAGAGCAAGTGCCCATAAAATCTTTATTAGTCTTAGAAATGTGATTACAAAGTTTAGCTAGGGTTTTATTTGGAGCTACTCCGATTGAGACTGGAATTCCAGTTAATTTTTGTATAGTAGATTTTATAGATTTAATTTCTTGTAGGATTTTATCTTCTGGAATATGTGTTAAATCCAAGAAAGACTCGTCAATAGAATAGACTTCAACTTTAGGAACTAATCTTTTTAGAAGATTGACGATTCTATCAGAGATGTCTCCATATAATGCGTAATTAGAAGAAAACATTTTAATTTTACTTTTCTTTTGTTTGTCAATTTCAAAAACTGGTTGACCCATTTTTATGCTCATATCTTTGACTTCTTGACTACGAGCAATGAAACATCCATCATTATTTGATAAGACAGCAGTAGCTACTCCTTCATATTTAGGCTGAAATAATCTTTCACAAGAAACGTAAAAGTTATTTACGTCAATTATTGCAATCTTTTCTTTTGACTTAACGTCCAGGTTATGGTACCCCATATATTTTCTTGATTTAAAAAAGTATCTAATATGATATTTTCTCCTTTAATTAAAACTAAATCTCCTGGCTCTGTATATATAGACTTGTCCACAACTAAAATATCACCAGTGTTGATTCCTAACTTTGAATCACCGGCGTACTTAAAATAGTAAGTAGTCATAATATCTAACGGAATTAAATCATTTAAATCCAAACGCTTATCAACATATGTCTCAGCGGGTGAACCAAATCCAGTGGTTTTTGTTTTAACTTCAATACTCATATTTTATCTCTTCTTTGTTGATGAAATTTAATTGTAAAGCGATGAACCTCTTCAGAAATCTTTGCTATAATCTCTCTGTGTGGAACAGTCATCATATCAATCGTATTCCCATTAGAGAGATGAACCCATTTAGCTCTATGTCTATCGTCTTTAGAAACTCCAATAACATCTATTTGAATCCCTAGACTATCTAGTATTGATTTTGCTACTGAAAGTTGTGCTTTTCCACCATCCATTAACAATAAATCCGGAAGTTGAGTTTTTTCTGCTAAAATTCTAGTAAATCTTCTTTCTAAAACTTCTTCAAATGAAGAATAATCATCACCAACCTTAGCTTGTTTAATAATAAACTTACGGTAAGAAGATTTTTCAGGTACACCCATAACAAATCTAACCGAACAAGCCACACCATCTTGACCAGCAGTATGTGAATTATCAAATGATTCAATGATCAGCGGAGTATTTTTAAGATTCAAAAATTTACTAATTTCAAAAAGATAATTTTTAGTTCGATTTAATCTGAGAGGTTCTATCTTTTTAATCAAAATTTGTAAAGAATTTATCCTTGATTGAACTTCAGCACACTTTTCAAAATTTAACTTCTTAGAATAAGAGTTTCTTTGAGATACCAATGATTTTAGAGCTGGTCTGGAATTAAAATTAAATATTTCTTTAATTTCTGAAATCATTTTATTGTAAAAGACAGATTTAATCGAACCATTACAAGGAGCAAGACAATTATCCATTTGATATTCAAGACAAGGCTTAAATTTACCGGCTAATACATTTTCAATTGAAAGATTATAAGAACAACTTCTAAGTGGATAAATTTCATGTAAGAGTTTATAAACTTCCTTTGCCAACATTCCAGAGGTAAAATGAGCCAAAAGTTCACCATTCACAGACTGTTCAGTGCCTCTTTCTAATTCCACTCTTGGAAAATTTTCATCCGTGATAGTTAGATGTTGGCGTATAGTCTTGTCATCCTTACCCTTAATATTAAATTTTGGTTGATAAAGTTTAATCAGATTTTCTTCTACAATTAAAGCTTCAGACTCAGATTCAGTAATAATAAAGTCAACATCTCTAATAGATTCTACTAGTGATGAGGTTTTTTTATCATCATGATTTTTTTGAAAATAAGAAGCAACTCTTTTTGGTAGGAATTTTGATTTGCCTACATAAATAATTTGATCCTTATCATCTTTAAAAAGATAACAACCAGGTGTCTTAGGAATATTTTTAGATTCTAGTATCGGATGCATAAAGCAAATATAATAACCAATCTTTGAATCTCAAAAAATTATTTATCTTGGTAATCAGGCGGAATTTCTAAATCTTTTTCTGTCGGAAGTAAGTCAATTCCAAATTTTTTAAGTATCAATGAAATTTCAAAATAAGGTATTGGTGTCGGCAAAGTAGCAATAATTGGTAATAATTTTACTAAATCTGCTGAATGATCCTTTAAAAATTTAATTTCTTTCTTGGCTATTTTATATTTTTTTAATTTTAATGAATTGGATATCAATTTTCTTAAAATTCTAGCTGCTGCTCTTGTTTCGTGGGCTTCTCTTCTGCAAAATTTAATCAATTCAGCGGTCAATTTTTTTAAATCCATTCTATTTTTTAAATCATCAATCCATCTATAGTCTTTCATAAATATTAAAACTCTAAATCTAAATTAGGATAATAGCTTTTTATTTGTTTTTTCAATTTATCTAAATCAATTTTAATATCATATGGATTAGTATCAGTATTATCTGCGGAATTTTTACCTAACCAAGCTTCATATACTAAATTTCCATCTTTTTTATAGGTGATAACTTTCCAATAATAATCAGGTATATAAATTGAATAGTCACCATCATTTATTTGATTTTTACCAATTAAAACACCTGTATAAACTGTGATACTATCTTGATTTGGTTTATATTGTTTTGAATCTTTATCATAAACAAGACTTACTTGTTTAATAACGTGTTGCTCAACTGCTAACCACTGATGTTCATTAAAAAATGAATATTGTGGACAAGTGTTCTCTAAATACATACTTTCTTTAGCAGCAGATAAATCAAAATCAAAAGCAGTATAAGGGTTAACATGACCTTTATCAACTCTAAGTCCATCATTTTTATGAAGTGAATTATATTTAGAATAAAATGAATTAGTAGTTATTTCTAAGTCAGATGGTATCAATGGATCCTGTGTGAAAGAAGCAACTCCTTTTCTATTAATTGAATTATTCCCGACAGTAACCAGTGAATGTTCAATCGTTTGAATGTATTTACCCATGATTTCTGATTTTAAAGCAGTATCAAAGTAATTAGTATAGTATGTGTGTTGTATTACTAATAATCCACTTAAATCTTTTGAAATAGGTGATGTTAATGTCAGTTTAGTATTTTGATTACTAGGAGATTGAGAACACCCAACAATAAATAAAATAAAAGCAAATAAAATTACCTGAATAAATTTTCTTTTCATATTAATTTTTAATTAATTTTCATATCTGTTACTATTTGAATTTTAATACCTAAACTATTAGTATCATCAACTTCTAAATTAGAGTATTTAACTTCAGAATAAGTAACATTTCGACCATCAAATGATACTGGTTTTGGTCCCATTGATCTGTTAATCCTCTCTTGCTCTATTCTTCTTTTTTCATTTTCTTGTTGCTTTACCATTTCTTCAAATGTTAAAGCATTTGATTTTGTAGTAGGATTCAAAGTTGTTGAGAAAATTTGTTTATATCCATATTTAGCAAGTAAGGCATCTGCTTCAGATTGGCTTATATCGACTGATTTAATCTCTTCTTTTTGAGTATCAATTATTCTCACATCTGGTCGTTGCATATACTTATATATAATTTTTCTAATTTAGTTAAATTCAATAAAACAAAACAATCTTATTATTATATATATTAAGTAAATTATCATAAAAGATAATTATAAAAAAAAAATAAACACATGTCTTTATTTACTAAAATTGGTGATTTTTTGAAGAAAATTTGGAAAGGAATCAAAGATGATAGTGATTCAGTTGCTATCGCTATTACAGAAGAAATTCAAGCAGGCCTAAATTCAGGAACCTTAGCATCTTTTGCTCAAATTATTGAGGCAATCATGCCAGCTACTGGTAAATTACCGGAACAAATTGTAGCAAAATTACAAGTAGCTGTACCAAAAATCTTAGCTGTTGAATTAGCTATTAAACATCTTCCTGATAATCCAACAGCTGATGATTTAAAAATATTTGAACAGGATATTTTAAATGCTTTTGGATTATTAGATGATCATTCTAAATTATGGACTACACTCTCAGCTCAAGTTTATGGTATTATCAAAGCTGATGTAGATGCTGGAACCAGATACACTTTTGCACAATGTGTAATTGATGTTGAAAAGGCTTGGCAGTATTATCAACAAGATTTGCAAGATCAACAAAATGATTCTTCAAACTAATCATTCAAATTTTTTTGATAAACCATCACACTGTGATGGTTTTTTTATATTGAAAACCAAAGAAAACACAGAAGTCTTTAGCTTCTGTGATGAATTTGGTAATTATTCACTAAATTTACTTAAAGGAAAGAGTCTATATTAAATATATAATATGTTA
>Ga0208499_1000384_pt1 | contig 17207 bp, 17 predicted proteins | sample CryBogCBE07Jul09_FD_185504 | JGI IMG/M metagenome (GOLD analysis project Ga0208499, IMG submission 185504) | Freshwater microbial communities from Crystal Bog, Wisconsin, USA - CBE07Jul09 (SPAdes) (version 2) | ecosystem: Environmental > Aquatic > Freshwater > Lake | place: Crystal Bog... | reverse complement strand
GTCTTGGTTCTTTACAATCACAACCGGCTGATGGCACAATTACTAACGGAAATCCTAGAGGTAACAATGCTGTTGATTTTCAGGTAAGTAGAACCAACAACTCAATGGTTGCTTCGGGTATTAGTTCAACATTAGTTGGTGGATTCAATAATACTTCTGGTGGTACTGCAACTTTTGTTGGTGGCGGTTCCAATAATCAAGCATTAACACAATATTCTGTTGTTGTTGGTGGTATTAATAATTTTGCAAGTGGTTCTAATTTTAATGCTATTGTGGGGGGCCAAAATAATTCTATTACAGGTTCTCCCACTTGGGGTTTCATTGGTGGTGGTTTATATAATAGTGTAGGATTTTCCACAAGTTCAGTAGTTGGTGGACATTTAAATATTGCACAAGGATTTTTGAATTTTATTGGTGGAGGTGAATCAAATTTAGGAACTTCGTCAGCTGCTGTTGCACTTCCAAATACGACTATTGCAATAGCTTCAGGCTCAGCAACATTATATTTCACAGGACCAAATACAGCAATTAGAGTGGGTATGTTGGTTACGACAAACTTAGGTCTTTCAGGTCCAGGATCTTCCACCAACTGGACATATGCAACTACACCAATGACTACTGGTACTCCAGCCACAGCGTCATATGGTCTTATTAGTAATGGTGCAAACACAGCATCAGGTAATACATTTACTCCACTAGGTACCATAACAGGACAGTTTATTCCAGGAATGGTATTGACAGGTACCGGTGTTTCACCTAACACATATATTACATCCAATAATACAGTATCATTTGTTGGAGCTATTACAGGAACAACACTAACATATACGAGTGGATCAAATCCAAACGTAGGTATGGTTCTAGTTGGTACAGGTATTACAGGTAATACATTTATTACAACCAATACTTACCCAACGTATACAGTAAGTCAAAGTTCAGCTGCTACAGGATCTATAACTATTACAGGTATTAGTTATAACGTATCAGCAAACCAATGGGCCAACGTAGCGAATACAACATTAACAGGCACAGCATATACCGTTGGTCTATCGCAACCAACCAATGCGATAACGCCAGCAAATTCAATTATAGGTTTTTATGTGCCCCATGGAGTAGTAGTCGGTGGTGGCAACAATATTGCTAACGCATCATATAGTTTTGTAGGTGGCGGCGGCGATGCCAGTAATACAGCTTACGGCAACAAAGCAACTTCCGACTGGACTGTAATTGGCGGTGGATGGGGTAATTATATTGGACCATCATCACATGGATCAGTAATTGCTGGTGGTGGATATCAAGGTGGTGTTAATGGAGCTTCGGGCAGTATTATCAATGGTCTCGCTAATTTTATTGGTGGTGGATATAATCACAATATAACAGGCGGTAGTTCATCTAGCGTAATTTCTGGGGGTGAAAGTCATCAAATAGGATCTGGAGGAGTTGCAGCAACTAAATCTTTTATCGGAAGTGGAAGACTTAATTTAGTTACAGGAAGTTATTCCGCTGTAGTTAATGGTTACGGTGTTAATGATAGAGGAGTTACAGGCACACACGCATTTAATTCTGGTTTATATTATTCATCAAGAGGCGATACACAAGCTTCTAGTTATGTATTAAGTTATATAACAACAACTGGAACTGTTGCGGCATTAACTACTACAAGTGGTTTACCATCATTAGCTAATATTCCTGTAGTTCAAGCACCAAATGGTACCATATCAAACAATACAGTATATACATTTCGAGGTCTTTTATCAGCAAGAGATGCAGGATCGGCAGCTGCGGCAGGTTGGGAAATTAAAGGTGTTATACAAAGAACGGGATCAGCAGCATCTACTACTGCACTTGTAGGTTCTCCAACAATTACACTATTGGGCGCAAACGCACAAGCTATAGCAAACACTTGGGGAGCAACAGGAAATGTAACAGTAACGGCAGATACCACATATGGTGGTATTTCAGTTAACGTACAGGGACCACCTGCAGCAAATACAATTCGTTGGGTTTGCCGATTAGATACATCAGAAGTATCATAAATTATTTTTTTATAGGAGATTGTAATGGCTTTATTTAATTCAGTTGAAACCGATTTTGGTGTAACCGCTTCTTATTGGAATATTGGTGCGGTACAAGAAGATTTTAAAGGTGGTGGTACCCAAGTTACCCTGTACGGATATGCTTCCAAAGAAGCTCGTCAAGCAGGAAAACAACCACTTTCAGCAGCTCAAGTAACTTTGGCTGGTCAAGATTATGTTGCTGGTGCTGACCGTGCTACTCTCTATGTTATAATTAAACAGCGTCCAGAATTTGCTGGTGCTACCGATTGTTAATTCAACACAATCTTTAATCGAAACAGAGGCTTAGGTCTCTGTTTTTTTCTTTCCACACAAAGTATAAATACCTCTATATTAGGAGGTTTTAATGGCCACAATCACCAACAGACAAGATTTTATTGATTATTGCCTTCAAAATAAATATACCAAATGGTACTTTGATATCATCGATATTGCATTAAATCGTGGTTGGACCAAAAAAACCTCGCCGGTTTATGTGGAAAGTCATCATATAATACCTCAAAGTATTCTCAAAAATAACGATACGGTATATTTGACTGCACGGGAACACTTCATTTGTCATGCATTATTACCAAAAATGCTAGAAGGTAATCATAAGTATAAAATGTTGACCGCTTTAATTGGTATGAAAAGACGTACAGAAAGAACTCAATATAGATACATTAATTCCAAATTATACGATTTAGCCAAAAAAGAATATAGTGATTATAAGAAACAACAATGGAAAACTGAAGAATATAGAAATTATATGACTAAACGAATAACCGAAACTCATTGGGATTCTTCCGGTAAAAATAATCCCATGTACGGTAAAAAAGGTGAATTATGTCCGCATTTTGGTAAATCAAAAACCAAAGAACACAAAGAAAAAATTAAAAACGCTTTAATTGGGCAAAAATACTCAGAACAAAGAAAAATTAATATGTCGTTAAATTGTCCTAAAAATTCTTTAGGTAAAAAATGGTATCATAATCCTGTTACCAAATTGGAAAAATATTTTGTTCAAGGACAAGAACCAACAGGATATATTCAAGGAAGATTAAAATGAGTGCTAGTAAACCAGAAAGTAGAGAAGAATTTAAACAATTTTGCTTGCGTAGAATTGGTTTTCCTGTTTTAGAATTAAATTTGGATGACCAACAAATAGAAGATTGTATAGATATGACTTTACAAATTTACGGAGATTATCATTTTGATGGCGTGCAAAAAGTTTATTATATTAAAGCTTTGCAAGACCAGGATGTTCAACAAAGATATATCGATGTAAGTAATTCTACTGACGCTGATGGCAATCCAATGGAAATTATTGGAATTACTCGTATATTTCCAGTTTCAGACTCTCAAGCAAACGTCAATATGTTTGATTTAAGATATCAACTCCGTTTAAATGAGTTGTACGACTTTACTTCCGCATCATACATCAACTATACACTCACGCAACAACATCTACGTTCTCTAGAATTAATGTTTACTGGAGAAGTTCCTATTCGATTTCAAAGACATATGCAGAGATTGTACATTGACTGGAATTGGGGTAATTCTGAAGCACCTACAGGTACCGTTGTTATTGCCGAAGCGTATGCTCTGATTAATCCGGATGTTTATAAAAAAGTTTGGAACGATAGAATATTAAAAGAACTTTGTACAGAATATATTAAAAAACAATGGGGAACAAATTTAAAAAAATTTGGTGGAATTCAATTACCTGGTGGAGTTACATTAAACGGTAAAGAAATTTATGACGAAGCTGCGGCCGAAGTTGAACGTCTAGAAAAAGAATTAATTGATACTTACATGGGACCGGATGAATGGTTTATGAATTAATATGGCTACGAATCACTACTTTTCAAATTATAATAGCAAATATTCAGAGCAAAGATTAGTTGAAGATTTGTTGGTTGAGTCCATAAAAATTATGGGCTTTGATGCTTATTATTTGGCAAACACAAATGATGAAGCTAGAGACCTTTTATACGGTGAAGATCCGGTTAAAAAATTCAGTTCAGCATTTACTGTTGAAATGTATATGTCTAGCATTATGGAATATTCCGGTGAGAGAGAATTATTTTCTAAGTTTGGTTTAGAAATCAAAAACAACATGGAAGTGGTCATATCTAAAAGGTCATTTTCAGAAAGAGTTCCACAAAATACATTTACACGACCAAGAGAAGGTGATTTAGTTTACATACCTTTTGGTAACGGAACAGGCGAATTATTTGAAATTACTTTTGTTGAACAAAATAAAGATATGATGATGTTAGGCCGTAAATATCCTTTCTTCTATGAGTTACGCTTAGAGAAATTCAAGTATGCTCAAGAAGTTATCAATACTGGTATACCAGACATTGATGTTGCAATGGACAATTCTGCTTACTCGATTGATTTACAATTAGGTACTGGCGTAGGCACTTACACATCAAAAGAAATTGTATTTCAATCACATGATGGTACTTTAGCTAATGCTACTACTTCTGCTATTGTACAAAGTTGGAATGATCCTACAAATATGTTGGTAGTTACTAATATTGCTGGAGAGTTTATAGATGGACTCACAATTATTGGTAATTCGAGTGGTGCAGTATACTCATTATCAAATTATGATCCTATGGCCACAAGTATTCACAACGAAATTTACGATAACAAACTGATAGAAAATAGTGCCAATACGGTAATAGATTGGAGTGAAAGTAATCCGTTTGGGAGCATTTAAAGTATAAATAAGTGTAGGCCATGATATTATCGGTATCCGCCTATTCTAACATTATACAGGAATGCCATCATGAATATTTATTACACTTATGCTTATATAAGAAAAAATGGAACACCATATTATATTGGTAAAGGAAAAGAAGATCGAGCTTGGACTAACCATAAAATACATGGTATAATTACTCCAAAAGATAATAACAGAATAGTTATATTGGAATCTAACTTAACTGAGATTGGCGCTTTGGCTCTAGAGAGAAGAATGATTAGATGGTGGGGGCGGAAAAATTTGGGTACCGGTATTTTATATAATAAAACAGAAGGTGGAGAAGGAACTTCAGGTTATTCACATACAAAGTTATCAAAAATAATTATGAAAGAATATAAAATTAATAAACCTTTATGTAAAACTCATCGTGATAATATTTCAAAAAGTCTTATTGGTAATACCCGAGCTTTAGGTCATAAACATACAAAAGAAACTTTATTAAAAATTAGTAATTCAAATAAAGGTAAAAAAAGAAGTAAGCAAGCAAAACAAAATATAAGCAATTCTTTAATAGGAAAAAATTATATTGATTTACACGGTGAAGAAAAAGCAAAAGAAATTAAAAATAAATTAAGTTTAATTAAAAAGAATATGCCACAAAAAACTTGTATACATTGTGGAATCACAGGAAAAGGTAGTAATATGACCAGATACCATTTTAATAATTGCAAAAAGAAAATATAATGGCAGATACATCATATAACCGAATTATTCGTAAACTGGTTGTTGGTTTTGGCAACCTGTTTAATAACATTACTTTAGTTCGGTATAATCCGGATAATACAGAACAAGAACGAATGATTGTTCCTATTATCTATGCGGCTAAAGAATTATATGTAAAGCGCTTAGAAGAAGATTATAATTTGGATAAAAAAGTTCAAATTACTTTACCAAGATTATCTTTTGAGATGACTGGTTTATCTTATGATGCTTCTAGAAAACAAAACACAAATTGGAAATCTTTTGTAAATACAGGTAAAGGAGTTATTTCACAATATAATCCTGTACCTTATGATTTTGATTTCTCATTGTATCTTTATGTTAGAAATATTGAAGATGGTACTCAAATTATTGAACATATTCTTCCTTATTTTACTCCTGATTATACTATTAAATTAAATTTAGTACCTGAAATGGGAGTAGTAAAAGAAATTCCCGTTGTATTAAAAGATACCAATCAAGAAATTATCTATGAAGGCAACCGTGATAGTGGGACTAGAACAATTATTTGGACATTAAACTTTACTGTTAAAGGTTTTATATTTGGTAAAACTTCTACAGCAGGTTTAATTACAACATCGATTACTAATATTTTAAATAATATTAGTCCTGCAGATGTAGTTCAATTTAATATGTCGACCACAGGAACAGGAACATATCAAGTTGGTGAAAAAGTATACCAAGGTTTTTCTGCTGTTAATTCAACAGCAACAGCTAAAGTAGTTGCATTTAATAATAATGCGTTGCAGTTGACAAATATTAATGGCAATTTTGTATCATCACAACCAATATATGGTATAAACACAAACGCTAGTTATTTGTTTGAATCGTATCAGCTCATGCCAGCACAGTTTACACAAATTGTTACAGTTTCTAACCCAACTGACGCTAACAGTAACGTGGCATATACATATACCACCACGGTACAAGAAGATGTTAATATTGTTAAACCAGTACTCTCATCTAATGGATTTAATACTGATTTGAACACCAATGTATTTGGTATAGATGATTTGTTATCAGAACAAGAAAACCCAATCGATTTAGGATCTTAAAATGTCAAGAACATTACAATTTAAACGATACGCTAACACAGCACTTGCAAATACTGTAGGTGCAGATGGCGAATTAATCATTGATGAAACTAACCATTACTTAACAATTCACGATGGCGTAACTCCCGGTGGAGCTCGTAAGTTAGGAACTTTTGTTGTTGGTGATAGATTAGCATCTCAAACAGGATTGAATACTCTTGTTATTACTCAAACTGGTTTAAATTTGCCTAACGGTTCTCTTTATTTTACCGATACAACACAACAAACTACTGCATTTTCTTACCAATTTATTGCAGCAATTTATGGTGCACAAGCAAATATTGCTTTGTTACAAAGCGCTTCATCAAATTCTAATGTATCAGCAATTCAAGCCAATACCATCATTACTCAAGGTGTTGATGCAACTCAGAATACGAATATTCAATCTGCTTGGAATAAAGCCAATAATGCTTTGGCTAACGGAACATTAACATACACAGCATCAGGTTTGTTTGCTGCTTTTTCTGCAAACTCAAACAACTATCAACAAGTTGTTTTAGAAAATGCAAATACAGGAACTCAGGCATCTGCCGACTTTGTAGTATCTAATCTTTACAGTACCGATGGTTTCCTATACGGAGATTTTGGTATTAACGGTCCAAATTTTGTTGGTACAGGTTCTTTAGGCACAGCAAACAATGTTTACTTGTATGCTTCAAATACAGATTTGGCAATTGGTACATCAAGTGCAAATGCAATTCACTTTGTAGTTAATGGTAGTGCTACAGATGCAATGACTATCAATTCTACCGGCACAGTAAATGTAGCAGGAAACTTATACACTAGTTCAGGACTTGGTTATACAACAGGTTCAGGTGGTGTTGTTACTCAATTAACAAACAGAACTACTGGTGTTACATTGAATAAACCATCAGGTCAAATTACGTTGACTTCAAGTGCAATGGCAACTGGCACATCTAATACTTTTGTATTTACCAATTCGGCAATTTCTGCAAATGACTTTTTGATGATTAATCATTGGTCTGGTGGTACTTTAGGAAATTATACATTTGCTTCAAATACTACAAACGGACAAGCAAACGTAACCATTAGAGCAATTTCTACTGTTACTGCTGAAGCTCCAGTTTTACAATATGTTGTTATTAAAGGTGCTGCTAACTAATTAAATTAATATGAATAATTTTGATAAAAATATGGAACAAATTTTTGATGTTGTTCCATCAAACCCTATTGAGCAAAAAAAGTCAACTGAGATAGTATCGGTCAAATACAATGATCCTGATATGAAACAGGATTTGACTGATGCCTATCAACAATCTAAAGAAAATCTTCAAGAGATTATCGACCAAGGTAAAGAAGCCATGGAAGATATTCTCAATATTGCCAAAGCAGGACAACACCCAAGAGCATTTGAGGTATACGGAACTCTACTCAAGAATATGGTTGACGCCAATAAAGAGCTTCTAAATATTCAAAAGCAAATGCGTGAGATGGATGAAGAAAATAAAAAATCCAAAGGTGATACTAATATTGATAAAGCCATCTTTGTTGGGTCTACTGCCGAATTGAATAAATTATTAAAAGGAAAAGAATGAAGCTTTGGGTGAATGTATGTTTTCATTATGTACCAGAAAGATTACCAAAATTTTACAGTTTAATAGAAAACATCAATAAATTTAAAACAAAAGAAACAAAACTTATCATCAACTGTAATACCAACTTTGATGATAATTTACCTATTGCAGTATCAGTTCTTGATGACCCGTTTCATTTGACTTGGGAACATAAAAAATACATGCAAAAGTTTCTTGAATCCGATTTTACTCATTTTGTTTATGTTGAAGGCAATTTAGAATTAACTCAAAAGAATTTAAACTATTGGTGCAAGTATAGAGAACTTTTTAAACAAAATAATTATAATTTTATACCAGCAATCCATCGAGTAGAAGTTGGTAAAGATGGCAGGAATTATTCTTTAGATTCCACTCGGCATGTTAATAAAAAAACAGCAATAGAAATTAAAGGTCAAAAGTTTATTTCATTACCCGAACCGTATCAAGGCATGTTTATTATGGATCGTGAAATGGTTCAAGAACATATTAACTCTGATTTTTTTAATTTAGGACAAAAAGGTTGGTTTGGTATTCGAGAATCTGCCAATCTTGGCAATATGTTCTTAAATGTTCCGGCTGGATTTCCACATCGTGCATTAGTGCCTTTAGATAACTTTGACGAGTGTTGTGCGATACATAATGGTACAGATTATCATAATGATCCTAATTCGCCCCACGCAAAGATACCTGTTTCAGAATTATTTGTATGACTACCAAACAATCCTATCGTGATAACCCACGACTCAAACGAGTTGGTGTTCAAATCAATTACACAGAAGAACAGGTTTTGGAATATCAAAAGTGTTCTAAAGATCCTGTTTATTTCTCAAAGTATATTAACATTGTATCTTTGGATCACGGTATTGTACCTTTTGACATGTACGACTTTCAAAAGGACATGATTAGAACTTTTAATGAAAACCGTTTTGTGATTGTTAAATGTCCTCGTCAGGTTGGTAAAACCACCACAGCCATTGCTTATCTGTTATGGGTGATTCTTTTTCAAGATGCTCAAAATATTGCCATTCTGGCCAACAAAGGTAAAACTTCTCGTGACATTCTAGGTAAGCTACAATTAGCTTATGAGAACCTTCCTATCTGGTTACAACAAGGTGTAGTTGAGTGGAATAAAGGTAAGATTGAATTAGAAAATGATTCTAAAATTACTGCCGATTCTACATCATCTTCAGCGGCTCGTTCTGGTTCTTTTAACATTGTATTTCTAGACGAGTTTGCTTTCGTACCATCCAACATTGCTTATGAGTTTATGGCATCCGTTTATCCAGTTATTACTTCTGGTACCAAAACAAAAATTTTGATGGTGTCAACACCAAACGGAATGAATCTATTTTATAAGATGTGGATGGATGCAGTAGAGAAACGAAGCAATTATAAACCATTTGAAATTCATTGGTCACAAGTTCCGGGTCGTGATCAACAATGGCGTGAAGAAACTATTCGTAATACTTCTGAACGGCAGTTTCAACAAGAATTTGAAACCGAATTCTTAGGTTCTTCAAATACCTTAATTGCTGGTGGCAAACTTCAACAAATGAGGTATACCAATCCAATAGCCACACATGACCTTTTAAAGATATACGAACACCCTATCAAGGAAGATGGAGAGAAGAACCTAAAAGATCATTTATACTGTATAGTAGTCGACCCCTCAGAAGGCAAAGGATTGGACTCCAGTGCGTTCTCCGTGATCGATATGTCGGAAACTCCATATCGGCAAGTGGCAACTTACAAATCATCTTCTATATCACCTATATTATTTCCAACTGTAATATATAATACAGCAAAAACATACAATGATGCTTATGTTTTATGTGAAATCAATAACACCCAGCAGATTGCTGATATTTTACATCAAGATTTAGAATACGAAAACCTTTGGAAAGTATTTACCGGTAATAAAAAACCACAACAATTATCTGCCGGTTTTGCCAGAGGTGTTCAGTTAGGTCTAAAAATGTCGCCTCAAGTTAAAAGGATTGGTTGTTCTAACCTAAAGGCGTTGATTGAAGGTGATAAATTATTCATTAATGACTTTGATACTTATTCTGAATTAACCACTTTTGTTGCACAAAAGAATTCATTTGCGGCAGAATCAGAATCAAATGATGACTTAGTGATGGGTTTAGTCATGTTTGGGTGGGTAACCACTCAAAAGTATTTCAAAGAAATTGTAAACCATGACGTTAGAAAACAATTTCAGTTGGAAAATATGAATCAAATGGATGAAATTACTCCTCCAGCACCAGTCATTGACGATGGTTTAGAACATGAATTTATGTTAGAAGGTGGTGATGTATGGGAAAAAGCCACTTCTGGAGAAGTTTATGCCGAATATTCCAAAGAATTTTGGCGGAAAATGTAAATCCTGTGATTCATAAATATCTGTATGGTATCATAACTGCCAAAAACACATAATAATTCAAGGAGAATAAAATGGCGTTTCAAATCTCTCCAGGTGTAAACGTATCGGAAATTGACTTAACGACTGTCGTTCCTTCGGTACTTACAACTGCTGGCGCTTTTGCTGGAGCTTTTTCGTGGGGTCCAGTAGGAAAAATCACACTAGTTAATAACGAAATTACATTAACAAAACAATTTGGTAATCCAAATAACAATACAGCAACCTCTTTCTTTACCGCTGCCTCTTTCTTGGCATACGGAAATAATTTAAGCGTTGTTCGTGCTGCTAATAATTTAACTTATAACGCAGACACAAATTCTTCAAATTCAAACATTCAAATTGGTAATTCGGACGTTTTTCAATACACACTATTGAATCAAAACAATTCTAACCTATACGGCGCTTTCATGGCTCGTTATCCTGGTGCTTTAGGTAACTCTTTGGCGGTTTCTGTTTGTGACAATGCTGCTCAGTTTTCTTCTTGGGCATATGCTGGTTATTTTAGTAGTGCTCCAACCACTTCTGTTTACGCATCTAGTGTAGGCGGTGCAAATGACGAAATTCATATTATTGTAACTGATGCCAACGGATTGTTTACGGGCACAAAAGGCACAGTATTAGAAACTTTCCCGTTTGTATCAAAAGCATCTGATGCCACAATTAATGGTAATTCAAATTACTATAAACAAGTTATTTTTAATAAATCTCAATATCTTTATGCCGTTGATCCAGTAAATTATGGAACTAACGGTACAAGTTGGGGTCAAACTGCTGCAAATACCACATTTACATCTTCTGGTGTAAATACCACGCTCACTTTAAGTGGCGGTACTGACGTGGCATTAACTCCTGCCGATTACATTAATGCTTACGGACAGTTTGTTAATAAAGAATTAATTGATATTTCTTTAGTACTTACAGCTGATGCTTCAATAACAGTTCAACAATATGTTTTGGATTATTTGGTAAGTAGCAATCAAAGTCCAACTACTGGTGTTCGTGCTGATTGTGTGGCATTTATTTCTCCTCCACAATCTGCTGTTGTAAATAACGCAGGTAATGAAACCACAAGTATTCAAGCTTGGTTGACTTCTTTGGGTCGTTCAACATCTTATGCCGTTGCCGATTCTGGTTGGAAATATATGTACGACAAATACAATCAAGTATATCGTTGGATTCCATTAAATGGTGACGTTGCTGGTTTATGTGTTAACACCGATACAGTTCGTGATCCATGGTTCTCACCTGCTGGTTTCAATCGTGGTGCAATCAAAAATGCTATCAAGTTGGCATGGAATCCAAACAAAACTCAACGTGATACCATCTACGCTGCTGGTGTAAATCCTGTAGTTTCATTCCCTGGACAAGGTATTGTTCTGTTTGGTGATAAAACTCTACAAGCTAAACCATCTGCATTTGATCGTATTAATGTTCGTAGATTGTTTATTGTTCTTGAGAAAGCAATTGCTAAAGCCGCTCAATACTCACTCTTTGAATTTAATGATGATTTTACTCGTGCTCAGTTTGTAGCATTGGTAACTCCATTCCTCCGTGATGTACAAGGTCGCCGTGGTATTACCGACTTCCGTGTTGTTTGTGATACTACAAATAATACACCACAAGTAATTGATTCAAATCAATTTGTGGGTGATATTTACATTAAACCTGCTCGTTCCATCAATTTCATTCAGTTGAATTTTGTGGCAGTTGGAACTGGCGTTGACTTCACAACAGTCGTTGCCGCTGTCTAATAAATAGAAGATATAGGAGAAAACAATGGCTTTTAATGTAAACGATTTTAGAGCGAATTTGATTGGTGACGGTGCCCGTCCCAATCTATTCCAGGTGACTCTAACATTCCCAACTTTCACCACAAACGGTGCAGCTGCAGGTGCAAAAACAACCTTTATGGCTAAAGCAGCACAGTTGCCAGGTTCAACAATTGGTCAAATCACAGTACCATATTTTGGTCGTGAATTGAAATTTGCTGGCAACCGTACATTTACTGACTGGTCATTACAAATCATCAATGATGAAGATTTTGTAATTCGCAATGCATTAGAATCTTGGATGAATGCTCTCAATAGCAATACAACCAATATTCGTAATAATGCAGCTACAACACCAACCAACTATACTGTCGATGCTACTGTAGATCAATATGGAAAAACTGGTACTATCATCAAATCATACAAATTTGTTGGTTTATTTCCAGTCGATGTTGCTCCAATCGATTTAGGTTGGGATCAAAACGATTCTATTGAAGAATACAGTGCGACATTTGCTTTCCAATATTGGGAATCAAATACTACTAGTTAATATATTTTTAATACGAGAGGACTTCGGTCCTCTCTTTATGTTTTTTTGAATTGGAAAAGTAAATAATATGGCAGCTCTTAATAAATTCTCTCTGTTTGGTTTTACCATTTCTCGTGCTAAGAACGAGGATGAAAGTTCTGTTGCTCCTTCATTTTCACCACCTAATAATGACGATGGCGCTTTAACCATCACATCTGCGGCCTATTATGGCACATATGTTGACTTAGACGGTACAGCAAAAAATGAAGTAGAACTTATCTCTCGTTATCGTGAGATGGCAATGCAGCCCGAAATTGAGGCTGCTATTGATGATGTGGTAAATGAGGCAATTTGCCAAGATGATGATGGTAAAATCATTCAGATTGTTATGGATGATTTAAAACAACCAGACAAAATTAAAGATGCCATTAAGGTAGAATTTCACAATATTTTGCGTATGTTGAATTATAACAACATGGCACAAGATATTTTCCGCCGTTATTATGTTGACGGCAGAATGTTTTACCACATTATTATTGACCGTGAAAAGCCAATTGAAGGTATTAAAGAATTAAGATATATTGATCCACGCAAACTTCGTAAAGTTCGTGAGATTAAAAAGAAAAAAGATGAACGCACTGGCGTAGAAGCAATGCAGGTAATCAATGAATACTATATCTACAATGATAAGGTTGTTACTGGTTCTTCTAGCAACTTTGGTCCTGTTGGTGTTCGTATTACCACAGATTCCATTATATCCGTTGTTTCTGGTCTTATGGACTCTCGCCGTGCCGTAGTATTGTCGTATTTACATAAAGCAATCAAACCATTAAACCAATTAAGGATGATTGAAGATGCTACCGTCATATATCGCATCAGTCGTGCTCCCGAGCGCCGTATTTTTTATATTGATGTGGGTAACTTACCAAAATTAAAAGCAGAACAATATCTTCGTGATATCATGGTCAAGTATAAAAACAAACTTGTTTATGATGCTAACACCGGTGAAGTTCGTGATGACCGTAAATTCTTGTCAATGATGGAAGATTTTTGGTTACCTCGCCGTGAAGGTGGAAAAGGTACAGAAATTGCCACATTACCAGGTGGTCAAAACTTAGGCGAGTTAGAAGATGTTAAGTACTTTGAAAAGAAATTATACAAGGCATTGAATGTGCCAGTTTCTCGTTTAAATCCAGAAAGTTCTGGTTTTACTCTTGGTCGCACTCACGAAATTACTCGTGATGAATTAAAGTTTGCTAAGTTTGTTGATCGTTTACGCAACAAGTTTGCTGAAATGTTCGACCAAGCATTAAGAGTACAATGTGTTCTTAAAGGTATTTGTACCGCTGAAGAATGGGACGAATTTAAAGAACACATTTACTACGACTTTATTAAAGATAATAACTTCACAGAACTCAAAGAAGCGGAGTTAATGAAAGAACGTCTATCGTTACTTCAAGAAGTTGATCCTTATACAGGTCGTTATTTCTCACAATCTTGGATCCAACGTCATGTATTACGTTTGACTGATGACCAGATTAAAGAAATGCAAGAAGAAATTGATGAAGAAAAGGCTAACGGACTTGGTTTGCCAGTTAGCGTTACAAATCAAGTATCACAAGCATCAATGATGCAACAAATTGAGGCTGATCCGGAACAGGGCGGAGGCCAAGAAGTTGAAGAACAACAGTCACCTGGAACATTTACCAAATTGAAACAAATACTATAAATACTTTATTGGAGATAAAAATGACAGACCATACAAGAGCAATTATTGATTACGCCTATGATGACAATGGTAAAGAAATGCGTGATGCCGTTTATGCGGCTGTTCACGATAAAGTGATGGCTCATATTGAAGCACACAAAAAAGACATTGCACAAAATTTAATTTCTCCAGAAAGTCGTATGGCTTTACAAGAGCCACAAACACAGGAAGATTCTGGTGAAAACGTTTAACGAATTCAAAACTTCTATTGTTTCAGAAGAACCAAAAATTGTGGTTGAAAGTATAGAACCAGAAATTTTGGAAGTTGAAGAATTGCCTAATCTTCTTGGTGAAGCAGTTCAAAAGAAAGCTATGGATCCTCCAGCAGTTTTATTGATGAAACGCAAATCGATCCGTCAATTTCCTAACGGACAACGAGTGGCTCTATACTATGTGGATAAAATAGATAAATATGTAACCGTACCATATACTGCTATGCAGTGGTCGTCTACTACGACAACAGAAGAAACAAAATAGGATAAAAAATGCCAAACAAATTTACTTACCAAGTATTAAGAGATACTACAACAGACGCTGTTATTAAGATAACAGGGCAGTTTGATGGACAGTCTGGAAATGAATCTAACACTGCAAGAATTGTAGCAAACTCTTTGTATGGTGCTTTAGATGCTAATAGCGTTCCTTTGAGATCATCTTTAAGCGTTAGTAATACACCTTTGCCATATTATAATTTACAATTAACTTCCGCACAGTATTTTGTAAGTATGTCTACCGCAGCGCCTCCTGGTTCCGTTGAACTTTTCTGGACAGGTAGTGGTGGCACATCAGCAAATAATGCAACCATTTTCTATCTAAACGGTAACGGTGAATATGGTAGCCAACAAAATCCTGCTATTTTAAATAACTCAATTGGTCCAAACGGAAACTTGGGTATTAATACTTACGGTGTGACTGCAAATACAGCATACACTTTAATCATTTCACTCCGTAAAGATAATGCAATGTATCAACGTGGTCAGTTTAATGATCCTTCTGCATTCAACTACGGCCCTTATGGTCCAAAACCATAATATAGAAAGGTATTAAAAGCATGAAGCTTATTAAAGAAGTTACCGAAACAGTTAGTTATCTAGCTGAAGAAAAAGACGGTAAAAAATCTCTATACATTCAAGGTCCATTTTTGCAAGCAGAAGTGGTAAACCGTAATGGTCGTAAATATCTCAGAGAAGTAATGCAGAAAGAAGTTCAGCGTTACAACGAAAACTATGTACACAAAAACCGTGCCTTTGGTGAATTAGGTCATCCTGATACACCAACAATTAATCTTGATAGAGTTTCGCATTTAACTACGGAACTGTATCAAGATGGTAACAATTGGATAGGCAAAGCAAAAATTCTTGACACACCTATGGGTACTATTGTTAAGAACCTTATTGAAGGTGGAGCACAAATTGGTGTTTCTTCTCGTGGTATGGGTTCTTTAAAAAATATCAATGGTGTAAATGTAGTTCAAGACGATTTTCATCTTGCCACAGCGGCGGATATAGTAGCAGACCCCTCTGCACCTGATGCTTTTGTACAAGGTATCATGGAGGGTAAAGAATGGATGTTAGTCAATGGCGTATGGACTGAACAAGATTACTCTCATGCGAAAACACAAATTCGCAAAGCTTCACAGAGAGAAATTGAACAGGTTAGCATGCGTATCTTTGAAAACTTCCTGAAAAAACTTTAAATATAAATATCCATATCAAATCAAGGAGATTTTCAAAATGGGAAAATTAACAGAAGCCGCTCAATCAGTAATTTTGGGTGAAGATTCAAAGTCAACATTTGACAGCAACATCCGTGCTAAAATGGCACAACGTGGTGGTGAACATGCTCCACGTGGTCAAGTTGGTATTGACAAGTTGCCTAGTTCTACTGTTCAAGGTCAACAAGACGCTGGTATGATTGGTCAATCACCAGAGCGTGGTTTGACTGACGAATTGCCAGATTATTTAAAAGGTGTTCCAACAGCAACTCCTCCAGGTGCTACTCCTCCACAAGGTAGTGAAAAAGATGGCGTTGGTATTACCAAAGCTCATGGACCACAAGATACAGAAGGACGTAAAGACGTTATGGAACCAGTTAAATCTGATGCGACCGATTATGAATCTATTCGTGATCGTAAACCAGGCAAATTAGCCCCACAAATGATGCAAGCAAATGCAGGTGCTACATTCCAATCATATCATGAGGATGTAGAAGCCATGTTGCAAGGCGAGAATCTTTCTGAAGAATTCAAAGAAAGAGCCGCTACCATTTTTGAAGCTGCCGTTATTTCTCGTGCCGAGCAAGTTATTGCCGAAGCTGAAGAGCAATTGGTTGAAGAATTCGAACAAGCTGTAGAGCAAATCAAAGAAGATTTGGCTGCTAAAGTTGACGATTACCTCAACTACATGGCTGAAGAATGGATCAAAGAAAACGAAATCGCAATCACAACTGGTTTGAAGGCTGAGATTGTTGAAGATTTCATTAAAGGTTTAAAAGGTTTGTTT
>Ga0208499_1000365_pt1 | contig 17796 bp, 19 predicted proteins | sample CryBogCBE07Jul09_FD_185504 | JGI IMG/M metagenome (GOLD analysis project Ga0208499, IMG submission 185504) | Freshwater microbial communities from Crystal Bog, Wisconsin, USA - CBE07Jul09 (SPAdes) (version 2) | ecosystem: Environmental > Aquatic > Freshwater > Lake | place: Crystal Bog... | reverse complement strand
ACCGAACTTCCATTCCGAGAAAGAATAGACCCTGGACTGGAAGAGAAATCATCTCAATGGCCTTCCCATTGATGACATTGAAGACCAATCTTACAATTGAGAACGGACAGTTGGTAAAAGGTGTTCTCAAAAAGTCAGCATTCACAAATGTGGATGACAGTTCCAATGGATTGGTGCATGTAGTCTTTACCGATTACAGCCCTCAGCGTTGCGGTCAAATGATTAACGATATTCAAGCGATTGTCGCTCAATACAACTTATACACTGGTTTCTCTGTCGGTACATCGGATTTGATTGCAAACTTGGATACTCTTCAAGAGGTGAATAAGAACGTTGCAAATGGACGTGATAAGGTGGCAAAAATTCTGCATGACGTTCATGCTGGTAAATTCATCAACAATACTGGCTTCACAAATGGAGAGAGAATAGAACAGGAAATTACAGCAGCACTCAATGCAATCGCACAAGCAGTGAATGAAAGTGTGGATAAGAGTCTTCCACCTGATAACAGAATCGTGCAGATGGTGTCATCCGGTTCCAAGGGTAATAAGCAGAATATTACTCAGATGGTAGCCTTGTTGGGTCAGCAATTGATTGAGGGTAAACGAGTTCAATACACGTTACAGGATAGAACTCTTCCACACTTTGCAAGATACGACGATGGTGTGGAATCTCGTGGATTTATTCAACACTCCTTCATTGATGGATTGATGCCCGCAGAGTTCTTCTATCACGCTCAGGCTGGACGTGAGGGATTGATTGATACTGCTGTGAAAACTTCGGATACCGGTTATATTCAGCGACGATTGATGAAAACTATGGAAGATCAACATGTAGAATATGACAATACGATTCGCAATGCCAGTTCAACAATCGTACAATTCCGATATGGAGAAGATGGAATTGATACCACTTGCCTTCAACTTCAACCCTTCAATCTTACATTGATGACTATGGAACAGATCTATACTGCATTTGCTTTGACACCCGATGAATTGGCTCCGTTTGTAAAGGGAGATGTTGGAGAGATAAATGATTTGGTAGATGAGATTCTGATTGACCGTGATATGTTTGTAAAGAATGTATTCCGATACAAAAGTACTCAATCAATCTATGCACCCGTGCATTTTGATATTCTGATTTCTAAGTATGCCAATCCATATGCTACTCAAACAGATCTTACACCTGGATATGTAGTTGCCGGTATTGGACGATTTGCCAAAGAGTTTCCAGAGAATAAGGTATTCCATGCACTCTTGCGATTCAATATAGCACCAAAGAAATCTATTCTTCTCCACCGATTCACGGTTGCTCTCTTTGATGAATTAATGCGTGACATTCGTCACAGATACATCAAGGCAAGATGTCATCCTGGTGAGATGATTGGTGCTCTTGCAGCTCAGTCTATTGGTGAGCCTACTACTCAGCTTACCTTGAATACCTTCCACTCCACTGGTACAGCAAAGGCGAATGCAACTGCAGGAGTTCCTCGTATTAATGAATTGATTGAAGCCAGAAAGACACCAAAGAGACCTGGTAATACTATCTATCTTCTGCCAGAACTCTCTTCCGATCAAAATGAAGCCATTAAGAAGATGAAAGAAATTCAAAAGACTACTCTCAGAGACATCACCAAATCTGTTCGCATCTTCTACGATCCAAATCCATCCTCACAAGGCACAGTCATTGATGAAGATCGCGAGTTGTTGGCACTCTACGAACAGTTTTCTATTGGAAAGCCTGAATGCGAAATCTCCAAACTTATTATGCGCATTGAGTTGGATACTATGGAACAGGTTCGTCGTAACATGTTGGATCTAACTCTTATTCAAGCCAAGATCAATAGCAATACTGCGATCAAGAACTTCGTATCATGCGAACATTCCGATGCTTCTGGAAAGAAGGCTATTCTACGTATCACATTCACTGCTGCTACAAATCCTGTTCTCATGAGATACATGGAGGACAAGGTATTGGATACTGTTCTCTCTGGTGTAGAAGGCATTGGAAGAGTCCATCTGCGAGAGGTAAAGGGTGAGGTCATCTACAATCCACTTGTTGGTGGATACGCTCAGAAACCACAGTATGTGTTGGATACAGAAGGAACAAATCTGTATGATTTGGCAGTGTTTCCAGGAGTGGATGGAACACGAACATTTACAAACGACATCAACGAGGCATTGGAGGTCTTCGGAATTGAAACTGCGAGACTGGCATTGTATGAAGAGTTCAATGAGGTATTCGCATCTGAAAAGGTCAATTATCACCATCTGTCTGTACTCATTGATTCCATGACATTCAGTGGTCGTATTGTGGCAATCAGTCGTTCTGGTATGAAGAAGAATGAAACCGGAGTCTTTGCTAAGGCATCGTTTGAGGAAACGTCTCAGACTATGTTCAATGCTGCAATTGAAGCAGAGTCAGATACTATGATGGGTGTATCTGCGAATATCATGTTCGGTCAGAAACCACCTTGCGGAACAGGTTTTGTAGATATCCTTGTGGATGAAGCAAGATTGCCTGAGGGTTCCGAGGAGATTGAGAATGATACAGGATTGATAGATGAAGTCAATACTAAACTTGCTGTCAAAGAAGATACAGAATGTCGTATGGAAGATATCTTGATGGAATGGTAATTAAAACTTTAAAGCAGTTATGACTAGATTTCTTCTCTTCTGCGATGGATTTATCCACAATTCATTATGCGCGACTCGTCCATCATAGATAAAGCCATTTTTTCTTAGGATTTGCCGACATTTATTATTTAATTCTTCCTCTTCTGGGAATGATTCAATACATATTACACCTACTGGAATATTCCAATCCATTGATTGTAATACATCATATTCAGCACCCTCAACATCCAACGACCAAAAATCTATGTAGGTTATTCCAGCATCATGCAAAATATCACCCAGTTTTTTACATTCAATGCTTAAAACATTAATGTTTTTATGTTTGTGAAATTTATCAAAATGTCTTGAAGATGTATGGTCTGTAACAGAACTGGTTGCATCATTTTGATATAAATTTTTTGAACCCTCTGAATTGGAAGCAATATAATTATATATCTTTGATTTTGGTCGGTTGACCTTACATTTTTCAAATTGATCCGGTAACGGTTCAATAAGAACACCAGTCCATCCAAGAGTATCTTCAAAAAACTTTGTATTGGAATACTTTACACCATCAAGAGCTCCTAATTCCAGAAATACTCCATTTCTTTTATTTTTGAAATACCTTTCATGAACTATTTCGTCTTCACCACATTGCCCATAATACATTTGTTGTATATTATCTATTTGTTAATTAGCTAAAGCTCTAAATCTAAGAGTAATATAATGATTAACCTGACAAATCCTGAATTAGCAGAAATCAGGAATAGTGCTCTTCCAAGAGCATCATTAGAGGCACTTGAATCTCTTCGTAACGAAGCGTGTCAAGCGTCCAAAGGCAGTTTTTCCCTTCAATCTCAACAACGTTTTTTGCGTAGAGTATTGTCTCCTGACTCGCCAACACGTAACCTTCTGATGGTTCATGGCACGGGCACAGGTAAGACCTGTACCGCAATTCAAATCGCAGAAGAATATATTTTACGTCCAGAGTTCCAGGACAAAAAGGTGATGGTGATATCCTCACTTGCAGTTCAGAACAATTTTCAGCATCAGATTTTTGATATGACTCGTGTCAATCTTGATAAGATAGGAGAGGAATTTGCGATGGATAAAAAGACTGGAAAATACGATACTCAACCGATCTACAACATGACCTCCAAACAATGCACGGGTCGTAGATATTTGGATATGTTGTTAAGAATAGAATCTCAACCCAAAAATTGGAATGATCCTAAAATACGTGCTCGCATTGAAAGAACTGCTGACACGATCATCAACGAGTTCTACGAATTCTCTGGATACATGAGTTTCGGTAATCTAATCAACAACAAAGTTCTCAATTCAAAAGATGAAGAATGGATACATGAAAACTTTGATAATCGGTTGGTAATCATTGATGAGGCACATAATATTCGCGAACCCTCTGCAAAAAATACAGGTATCAAAGGCATCACACAAGGATTGGAAAAGTTAGTGAAAACTGCAAATGGTATGGTGCTTGTATTTTTAACTGCCACTCCGATGTATGACAGTTACGAAGAAATCATGTATTATTTCAATCTATTTTTATGGAATGATCGCAAACAGGATTTTGCAAAGAAATTGACTACCTCTATGTTTTTTGGAACTGATGGCAAGATAAAAACAGACCGAGAAGAAGAGTTCCGATTATTAGTCCAACAGTATGTATCCTTTGTGAAAGGAGACAATCCTTTTACATTTCCTTTCCGCTTGTTACCTCCTAATCCTGCTCCTCCCACTACAAAAATTGATGTGACTGGAAAGGCTATCACAGAACGATTGAAATATCTGCAGGTTGTTGCTTCCCAAGTTCAAGGTCAACAGAAATCGTTGTTGGATCAAAAAGTAACCGATGAGGAGAGTGAAAAGAATATGATTCCAACCATTGCAGTTCTGCCTGGTAACAAAGACTTCAAAGAGATGTTTAAATTGAAGGGAAAACAATACACCTACGTAGATCCATCAAATCCATTCTTGAAAGAAGAGAATCTAGCGAACTACTCTGCTAAGTTTTCTACCATTATCAAAACCATCAACCAATCCGAAGGCGTTGTATTGGTCTATTCCAATTACGTCCAACTCAATGGAACACAACTCTTTGCAATGGCTCTGGAAGAAGCAGGATATTCGCCGGAGTCAGGCGCTACTATTCTAGAAAACTCAGGAGGAACAAAAGGCAAGTATGCTCTTCTATCATCTGCTCTGACAGAGGCTCAGATTAATGGAATATTGACTCGTGTAAAAAGTCCAGATAACAAGGATGGATCCAAAATTCGTGTCATTATTTCCAGTCCATTTGTATCCGAAGGTGTAGATTTCCGTTTCATTCGTCAAGTTCATATTTTAGATCCGTGGTGGAATATGAGTCGCATAGAACAGGTCATTGGACGAGCATTGCGAACATGCAGTCATCAACTCCTGCCGTTTGAGAAACAGAACTGTACTGTCTATTTGCATGTTGTTCGTAATGGTGACAGAGAATGCTATGATGAATATACTTACCGCACAAAAGTGGAGTCAAAGGCCATAAAAATTGCAAATGTTCGTCGTGTTCTGGAAGAAAGTGCAATGGACTGTCCTATTCAAAATTCTGTAAATAACCTGCCAGAAGATTGGAGAAATTTACAGGTTCCTCAACTCCGATCAGAAGGTGGTGAGAAAACAGTGAATACTCTGCAGATGATGTTGGCTCCAACATTTTTAGAGAATGACAGTCCTGCAGAATGCAAGGTTAAGATATCCGAAGAAGATCCAGATCATGTACGACCATTGTCAACTTATTTGGATTCACGAGATGAGATCATGACAAAGTTAGAAACATTGTTCGTAGAAAAACCCATCTGGGATCGTGCAGATTTAATACGTGCATTCAAAGGTATTCCAGAAGATGTGGTTGTATACACACTTCAAAATGCCATTACAAACGGCACAAAGATACCGGATGCATTTGGACGTCCAGGATTGATTGAATCCAAGGGCGAACTCTATACACTGACTCCTATTGGAATAGAAAACGCTACTCTCATTGACCGTATTCGCAGACCAGGAGAATCTAAACCAGTTTCTATTGAAGTGCAAGAGGAACCTACTAAAACAATTGCAGAAACAGTGACAGAAGCATTGACAGGACCAGTGGTTGTCAATCTTGAAGCCCTTCTTCCAAAATTTCCATCAATTATTACTGAACGATTTTCAAAAGAGATATTATTGGATTATGTATTTGATCATAAATTGAATGCAGAACAGAAGAAAGAATATCTGAAGGCCAATCCAACATTCAGACCTGAACTCAAACTGGAAGGAACAAACATTCTCGTACTGGGTGATAACAAATTTGAACCACCTGAAATTCCAATCGGTGAAGACCTCAAGAAATACAATGCATGGGAAAGTGCCCTTATTCAGAAATTCACTTCTAACCGAACAAAGATGTATGGATCTGTCAAGGAATACAGTAAAGGAAGCAAATTGGTTATCAGTAAAATGACAGACGACGGACAGCGTGATATTCCAAAGACTGGAAAACGCTTTGAACCTATTGCATGTGCCACTGGTAAAAACGATAAGCCCCATGTATTCATGCTTTCAAAGACCATTGATAAAACAGGAAACGGTATTCCTACAGCGATTGGAAGTGATTGGTGTATTTATATGGAACTTCTGCTAAGAGAACAGACCAATTGCGAATGGGTAACACCAGAAGAGTTGAGTGTCATATTCTCAGAAAAGAACGCACAAAAGTTAAGTATGGCGTTTAAAACGAATTGATTTATCTAAGATAATAATCAAGCATGGATCCATTCTTTGAACGAAGAGAATTAACACGCAACGTTCATTTAGAATCAAAACTTCTTCAACGCAACATCTATGCGAGTTTGTTGGCACAACTTCAAACTAAATACGAAGGAATATGTGTTCCCGAAGGATACATTCAACCTCGTAGTATTGTAATCGTAGAGCATTCGCTTGGACGCTCTAATCTAATCAAAGGAGGTCTGGACTATGCAGTTCGGTTTCAAGCAGATATATGTCTGCCTCATCCAGGGCAAGTATTCAAGTCCGCAATCAATATCCGAAGTAAAATCGGACTTCATGCCGAGACCCCTCCTATCAAGGTTCTTCTTCCACGCGATCTTCATATTGGAATGTCTGAATTTGACGATATTCAAGAAGGTCAGGAAGTGGAATTTGAGGTCGTGGGTGCTAAATTTCAACAAGGAGATGACAGTATTGTTGTTCTTGGAAAACTCCGAACTCTTGTAAAAGACGACAATACTCTTCCAAAGACACCGGAAGCAGAAAGCAGTATTCCTATGATTGCAGCATCCGTATCCGACTCTTCTGATCAAAATGAAAAGAAAGTGGTGACTGTGTCTCTGGATCAAACAAAGCCATCTGCAGGAATTGAGACACGTAAAAAACGAGTAAGATTGAATGCTCCCTCAACAACAAATGAACAGAGTTAAAAAAGAATTATTGAAAGAACAGATTGACAAACTGGACTCGCAGGAGCACTTCCAGATTTTTTCAATTATTCGCAGATACACTGAGAACTACACAAAGACAAAGAGCGGTGTCCTTGTGTCATCGGATGATCTAACAGATGAGTGTCTGGAAGAGATTCAGAAGATGGTTACTTTTTACTTGGATCAACGAAAGCGAATGGAAGCAGATGCAATAGAAAGGACTAAGATTAAAAACGGACAAACATAGTCCAAGTAAATAATAAGTCAACAGATGGAGACTCTTTTACCCAAGTCAATTATTGACCCGATGAGAGAGATGCTCTCGGTCATTAAAAAAGATAAACAAGCCGAAGTTGAGTTCAAAGTTCTGATAGGTCAGATTGAAACTAAAGATGTTTCAGATCGGATCGTCAAGGCAATTGAATTATTATCAAATGGAGTTGCAGTAGAACAGCACTACGCAACCTTTACCTATCCAGATGGTCTTCGTGTGGTTGTTGCCGGACCCGAGAACATTCACAAAGTATGCACTTCAAGCAGTTTTCGTGGCGTGCCACTCAATGTTGAGAAAAAGAGAAAGTATTATGATGTGAATCCACGAAAGGGACCTGATATGATTGAGATTCCTGATTTGGATACACGTCTCACTCTTCGGCATGAAGAGCAATTACGTAAAGACTTCTCTGGAAAGCCAATGGATCCAAATTCCCATGTTCGTATTATTCATCGTAAATCATGGACGACTGCGGATAAGCTTTTCCGAATTGATTTCTCTATGGTGAAGTCCAAGAAACGCGAACACACTGTATTCTCAGAAGTTCTTAAACAACCAATCAAATACGAATTGGAAGTGGAAGTGATAGATAGAAATGCAGATGAACTCTTGAAACCCATGCTGAGTGTATTGGAGAAATTGGTAGCCGCATATCAACAATCTCCATTCGTATTATTGAGTTCCGATATCCAACGGTATAAGATTGAATTTGGAAAGATGAATACAACCTTCATCAATCCTGTAACCATGGAAAGAAAACATGGACGCATGGACAATCCTCACAATATTCTGAAAGGCTATACAGTTACAGTGAAAGCAGACGGACAACGTTGTTTTATGGTAGTTATGCGAGACAGACGTGTTGTTCTTATCACACCTGCTATGCAGATTTCATGGACTGGACTCACTGCAAATGATGATAAACATTTCGGAGATATTTTAGATGGTGAATACTTGCAAGACAAAAATCTATTCTGCGTCTTTGATATCTATTCTTATCATGGTAAGGATGTTCGTTCATTGCCGTTGATGATAACCGATGAAGAGACTCTTAAAAATCCATTGAAATCTAGATTAGGATGTATTCATGCATTTGTGGATAAAGACTTGAAATCTGATTTCTCAACCCTGATATCCACACCACCATTCTCCGTTCAAGCAAAAGAGTTTCGTGCAGGCGATGGAGTAGTCATGCAAGAATCTATTCAAAAGATTCTGGATACCGATTACGGATATCCTACAGACGGTCTCATCTTTACACCACGTGGATCACCTGTTGCTCCTCTGGAAGACAGAAAGGGAAAGACATGGTTACGTGTCTATAAATGGAAGCCTTCGGATCAGAACTCAATTGATTTCCTTGTTAGATTCAGTCCTGGCGAATCCTTTGATCCTGTATTGAATTCTCGTGTTCTGAAAGGAATCCTTTATGTATCACGCACTCCTGGAAATGAGATTCTATATCCATGCGAAACGATTACAGGGGAATACAATCCTCCAAAGGTTCCAGAGGATATTCGTGTTAAATCAGAGAGTCAGAATAGAGTTCCATCTCCATTCTATCCTACTATTCCACGAAGCACAACTGCACACAATATCATGATTCCTGTGAATGAACGTGGTGTTCCAGTTGATAAGACAGGCACTAAAATTGAAGACAATACCATCATTGAATGTGCCTATGATACTGAGACAAAACGATGGTCTATTCTAAGAACACGATACGATAAAACTTATTCGTACAGAGTGAAAGGAGAACCTCAATTTGGGAATGATATAAATGTGGCAGACAATATCTGGAAGTCCATGCATGTTCCAATTACTACCGAGATGATTCGCAACATTGCATCCAATCCTCCTGATGATACCTTTGAAGATGATCTCTATTATCGCGATGAACTCGGAAGAAAGGATCGTATCTGGTTAGATGTTGCAGGATTTCATAACAGAATCAAAGAATCACTCTATCAATCAAACATCAAGAAAGGCGATACTCTGCTGGAACTTGCAGTTGGTAGAGGAGGTGATATTCAGAAATGGATCAAAACACAGCCTTCAAAAGTTGTAGGCATTGATATCTCAGATTCTAATTTGAATGCTCCACGATCGGGATTATGTGTTCGTTATATTGAAAAGAAACGCAAGGATTCAAAACTTCCACCAGGACTCTTCTTCAAAGCAGATATGACTCAATCCTTGGAAGAGCAGGAAGGTCATTACTTAAAGATTATCAACGGAACAGAACCTGCCCCTACCGAATACCTGCAACAGTTCCATGGTCTGAATAGTTTTGATGCCATTTCATGCCAATTCGCAATTCACTATGCATGTGAAAGCGAAGAGTCCTTCCGTGTATTTGTTGGCAATCTTACCAAGTATGGAAAAGGTACATTCTTCGGCACATGTTTGGACGGTCAAAAAGTCTATTCACTGCTGCTGAACAAAGAAAGTCATGTATTCCGAAGTAATCAAGGTATCTTCGGTGAATTCAAGAAAGACTATCAGGACAATGGATGGACCGAAGACTTTGGAAAAGAGATTCGTGTAAAACTGGAAACCTTTGAACAGGAACAGAAAGAGTATTTGGTGCCATTTGAAAAAGTGAAAGAAATACTTGCTTCCGAAGGGTTTGAGTTGATAGAGGAGAAATCATTTGGAGATTACTATGCAGGTCAGAATGGTATCACTCTCGGACAAGAACAGCAAGAATTCTCATTCTTACATCGCAGCTTCTCCTTCAGAAAAGGTGAGAAACCTAAACCTGCACCTGAACCAGTGAAAGAGGAAGAACCGGTTGTAGAAGAGAAGAAGATTGAAGAGGTTAAAGATGAAGAAGGCAAGACTATCAAGCGAAAGATTGTAAAGATAGAGACACCCAAAGAAGAGGAAGTGGAACCAATATTGTTCAACGGTTCGGATGAAAGCAAGGGCAATTTCCGTATGTTATCCAACGACTATGTCGCTCCTTTCCAGATGGATTCTATCAAGTTTCCAACAGTTGAACATGCATACGAATACGCAAAGGCAAAGGCATTCGGAGATGAAAAGATGGCTGCTCTCATCGTCAAGACACCTTCTGCGAAATCAGTGAAGGCACTTGGTAAGAAGATTTCTGGATTCAAGGAAGAGGAATGGGAACAGAAACAGGACAGTGTAATGAAGGCTGCTATCAAGGCCAAACTCAGTCAGCATCCTGAAATCAGAAGTGTCTTGTCCGAAACAAAAGCCAGTCCAATTGGATATGCGAATGCGCGTGATAAATACTGGGGAATCGGTACATCACCAGAAAAGGACAAGGCTAAAACACCATCCAAGTGGGCTGGAAAGAACCAACTTGGAAAGATTATGGAAGAGTTGCGAACAGAATTCAATTCGTCTTCACCTTAAATCTTCTATCAAGTCTTGCTAATTGAACTTCATATTTTTCAATCATTTTTATACAGTTAATCAAGAGCTCTTGAAGGATAAGACACTCAACTCTGGTTGTCTTATCACTTAACAGACATTGTTCCAACTCCTGCTTTTTTTGTAACCATTCGCCCAACCTACGACGAATCGTATATTCCATTGCTGTCTGGTAGCGAGTGTAATAAAATACTTTTTACGCATGAAAAGTAATGGGAAAGGATGAGCCTGATGATGATACTGAATTTGGAAACAGAGATATAACTTGGAACGTACATTTGGAAAGAATCATATCAGAAGAAGGAGAGAGAGCGGAGTGTTTTTCGTGGCTGCACACTCAATCGGAGAAGAAGTTCAATCGTTTGAATACTATGATTACACTTCCTGTGATTGTGTTATCAACCATAGCAGGAACAGCGTCTATCGGTGCACAGGGATTGGAATCCGGAGATGCGATGGGCAAGTTTGTGAATATGGGATTTGGAGGCTTGTCGTTGGTTGTCGGTGTTCTGAACACTGTCAGCAGTTATTTTTCGTGGGCAAAAAGAGCAGAGGCTCATCGTATTTCTTCCATCACCTACAACAAAATCTATCGGTTTATTCTGGTAGAATTGGCACTGCCACGAAATGAGCGAATGTTGGCAAAGGATTTTTTGAAGACTATTCGAGAAGATTTGGACCGATTGAATGAAACCAGTCCTGCTATTCCGGACAACATTATTCAGATGTTCAAAGACAAGTTTGAAGATAATACACCCGATGTGAAGAAACCTGAGATAACAAATGGTCTAGATCCTATTCTTGCTTATCCACTTCCACCTGATGAGAATGTAGAGCCACCAACATCCGTGAAACGCATTGCTACTTCTCCAAGGTCACCAAACGCATCATTAGCATCGTCTTCTTCCGAAGAAAGTATAGGTGCGACTTCGTTTACACTTCCAACCATCGCCATAGACCCAGAAAAGGGCAAAAAACTTAAATACACACCCTCTCCTGCATTGCAAAGTGCTATTCGTATGTCAACTGCAACTCGATACAAACCATCCAATATTTCTATTCCGGAAGACAGTGTAGTATAAAAAATGGATTTATATTAGATAACAATTATTGGTACTATACAATGGATTATAAAGAACCAAAAACGAGACAAGAAAGTAAAAAGGATAAGAAAACTAAAGCAGGTGACAAATACTCTGCTAAGCATGTTCGGATTCAAACATCAAAAAAGAGTTGATGTTTTTTTCTAAAAACGAATCGGTTTAAATCAATGCTTACATCTAGTACATAAACATGTGCACGTGCAGATTTCTTCAACGACTATTTGGATGGGTTCAGAAACAGGAAGTTCCTCAGGTTGAGAAGACTCTTGAGGCTGTTCGGGAAGAACTTCGGGAACAAGTGGATGCTCGTCTGTCTGAACTGGCTCAGAAGATTGCAGAAGCTCGTCCTGAGGTTCACTCAATTGTTCAGGAGTTTCTAGAGAAGGGGTATCAAGAGATGGAGAAGGTTCTTCCTGCTGAGGTTCAACAGGTTGAGAAACAGGTATCTCAGGCTGAGGTTCTTCTTGAGGAGAAGATTCAGGAACGACTGACTCAACTGACGGAACAGCCTGCTCCTCTACCTGAACCGGCTCAGGAACAGACTCAAGAGGAACCTGCTCCGGTTCCACAACCTCCGGCTGAGGTTGAGACTCCGGTTGTTCCGGCTCCGGCTGAGGAAGAGACTCAATTGGAATCTGCTCCTGTACCTGAACCTGCTCCGGCTCCGGAAGAATCTCAACTGGAATCTGCTCCGATTCCACTGGCTGCTCAGGAACACTTACCTCTTGAACCTCTTCCTGAAGAACAGGTTGTTCAACGACTTCAGGAATGGGCTCAGACACTGAAACTACCTCCTCCACCACCTCTTCCTGAGGATCTTGAACAGTCACTGAAGGAATCACTACCGGTACCACCACCGGTTGAGCGACAAGAGACGGTTGCTGAACCTGAGAACGCTTAAAAAGACGATCGGTCAACTGTTTTACTTTGATATAATGTGCCTCGGTCATTTATTCTCATCGCCAGAAAACTGTTTGTAGTAGTCCTCGTATGACATGGACTTTGTCGGTGCTTGTGCCTGCCCGATTGCATGAGGGATAAATTTTTGGTATAGTTTCTGTCCGATAATTGTACTGGCCTGTTCTGCAGTGATCTCGCCTTTTTCAATTCGGCGCTTCAATGCCAACATTTCAAAAAAAGTGGCATCCAACTTGTCTTCCATATGCAAGTTAAAAAGTGAAGGGTAGTTGAAATACAGAATCTGATTATCCTGTTTCAACAACTCTTCATATTTCTCCTTATTTTTTCTGTGTTTTGAATGTTTCTTTTTTGAAGCATCCATATTTCTTACCAATGCCTGAACTTCTGTAGCAGAGTAGTCTTTATCACGAATACCTCTTTCTCCTTCTGCTACTTCTTGTGGTGTCAATTCTCTTGCTGTTTGCATTGTTACTTTATATTACCGTTTGTGAAGGTAATTGAACGAGTGGTGCCAATTTCTCCACAAGTTGATGACACTCTTCATGCGTTGTCATTCCAGTAAGAATAACTTGTCCTGTTCGGAATACCTTTGCTATCCATTTCGTGTCTTGGAAATAGATTTTAACTGCGGGATAGACTGCGGGTTCATAGACTGTTTTAATATTATTCTTTCGCAGTGTTGAGTACAGTGTATCTCTGGATATATTATCCACTCCAATAATCTTCGTCTTGTAGTTCATCAGAACAACACGACGATTATTAAGATTCCATTCTCCTTCTGTAATTGTTTCCGGACACTCTTTGGTTATATGGTCTTTAAGTAACTGAGTAACGTGACGGTCATATTTCTCATCAAGAACGCCAGTAATATGAAACACTCCATTCTGGAATATTTTTACGGTTATTTCTTTCTCGGGGAGAGAACCGTCTCCACTGCTAAGGATAACAAGGGTGATAGAGTTGTTACCAAATCCCGTTGTTCTACGAGGTACTTGTTTCGCTCGGTGTTTGATTAAGTCTCGTTTGCTTGAGCCCCTTTTTAGCACGCCCTGTTTTTCTATTTTGATTATCTTGTCGGTCAGCGGGAGTATCTCCACTAACTTGTTCGTTTCCAGGCGGACACCCATTGTGTAAAGCACTACCATTGTCGTTAATATTGGAGAGTCCATTGATGGAATCGTTGTAGACAGAAATGATTTCGTTTTTCCAGGCCTGTGAAAATGAGATTGGGTATTTTGAAATCACAATACAGTCAAAGTTTCTAAGAAGCTTTCTTAGAATGACCTCTTCCATTGGTGTCAACATCCATCCGTCCAGATATCCTAACCAAACAGTACATCGTTTTTGATGATTGACAATTGCGGTGATTGATTCTTTCAATTCATCTAACAGTAATCCAGAAACATCAAGACAGTTTGGTGGTTTCGGGATACGGTATGTATACACCGTCAGCATTGTATTAACTTACGGTTTGAGTTTAAGCGACATTAACGTTGGGTTCAATTGTATGAATTGGAGCACCGACACTCTTAAGACCAAGAGCAATTTGTTGAGTTTTGCTAATGCTGCAATTACATCCAGATGCGAATTGGACTTTAGTAGGACCATAAATACCACCACATTTAGGGCAGTTGGCAACCGCATATCCTCGTTGGTAAGCATTCTTCTCGGCCTGTTTTGCGGCTAATTGAGTGTCTGCCGCAAGTTTATCATTAAGTTCCGGAATGGTGGTGCTGCTGTAGCACACATTTTGTATCTGGGATGCTTTTCTATTAATAGGCATAGAAGACTGAGATACAGCCTGTCCAGCAGTATAAGCAAGGTATGCGCTTGCATCCTGAACTCTATGTAATTTGCCTTGATAATAACCCGAATTGGATGCCGTGGATGGAGCATTCAATGGAAGAGTGCAAACTGGGACTGGAGTCGTAACCTCCAATGTTCCTGAAGCAGCGTGTCGTTTTACAATCTCGGTATGATGACCTGCGTCACGATGTGGGCGAGTATCCACATAGTTCGGAAGTCTTTGTTTCAATCGGTTCAAGTATTCGCTATACGAAGACATTTACTCTTTACACAAAAATAAAAAGGGATGAAGAAGTTGCGGATATCCATTCCTAAGATTTTCGTATGTTTGTCAGAATTTTGCCATGGAATTGTCTATGGGACTCATACCGAGTATTGTGACAGATGTTTAGTTTTAGGGTATCATATACCCGAACCGCTTGCCGTCCAAACACCCAAAGTTAGTTAAAAAACGGATTTTTTTAAACCAATTTTTAACTATATAACCCAAAATGATAACAGAAAATAATCGTGAAAGAAGAGGAGTCCTATGGACAGATAACGAGGTCAAACAACTTTTGTTATCTATTCAAAATAGAAAAAGTATTAGAGAAATAGCAGATGAACATCAACGAACAACGGGAGGTATAAGTGCTCAACTCAAGAAAATGACCATAAAATATTGGTTTGATGAAAAAAAATCAGCAAATGAAATCGAAAAATTAACTGGACTACCGAAATCTCGTATCGAGTTTATTATTCAAACGCATAATGATTTTCAAGAAAATACAAATACATCAAAAAATGTTGAAAAAAACAAAATAATTGATATTCTTTCGGAGATAAACCGAAAACTTGATATCATAATTTCTAACTCTAAAGACCGGGATGCGTTAGAAAATGTCGCCGACAGCATTCGCGAGTTAAACCAAGTTCGTTCATCGCTTCACCTTCCGCGGTATAGGTAGTGGTTTGTGTAAGATATTGAAGTTCGGGCTGTTTTTTCTCAATACGTTTTGCTTTTACAAGTTCAAGAAACTTCTTCCACTTACCTGCGATAGGTAGGTTACAAGTGAAGCAGCGAACTGGGATTGGGAAGTCCATTATACCTTGTCTTTCTTTTTCTTCAAGACTTCCGTTTTTCATTTCTGCCCGAATAATAATGAAAAAGTCTAACTTGATACTCATTGGGTTGGCGATTCTTCTTATCGCAGGATTCGCATACCTCCTCACTCCTCGTGACCCCAAGCTCTCTTTTATTGACAATGATATTCAACAGGACAGAGCTCGTTTCACTCCTTGGCAGAGTATAGACATTGCGATGGCAATGGGACTGGCAAAACACGCTGCTCCTAAGATGCTCAACCCACCAGAAGGCCCTCCACCATTGCTCCTCTTTCCACCTACCGAAGAAGACCTTGCGAAATTATCAGGTCCTTAAAGAACTTCTAATTCTTGTGCGCTCCAGAATTCTGCAGTATTGTTAGGCAACTTGCGACGAATGAGAAACGGCAGCTTACGCTCCTCAATCTCTCGCTTAGCCACAGTCCATACAAACATCGGGTCGGATGTGCGAATACCAACCAAATCAATTAAAGGCTTGGCTCCATCGGACAACTGCTGTGCGCGAATAGAAAGGAGTGCAGTGTATTCGTATTTCGTGTAATAAGGAAGAGTGATACGGGGTTGATTAAAATTGTCGGCAACTTCGGAACGATACACAGGAATCACTTCGGAATGCATTATGCTTACTGATTGGCATACAAAAGTTTCATTCGTTTTATACAAATGAGTACATATCAAAGATCCGATCTTGAATTGCTTCGTTCAACAAGTATTGCAAACACCGTTATCAACGGTGCGATAAAACGTGTAACCGCAAACCCGTTTACCACGGGATATAAATATTTACTTCCAAATAAGTTACACCCTAAAGAACTTACAAATATAAGCAATGTTTTAGCAGCAAAATTTCCAAATTCAGATATTACGGTAAATTCTTCCAATGCAATAGTCGTTTGGAAATAAAAATTACGACGGTATATCAAATGCCTATTATTCGTGGTTCAGCTTCTGATTTTACAGAATTCGTTAAATCTAATGCTACCTTACCTACAACCGGTAAGGCATCCAAATCTACCAATACCGCAGTGATGGCCACTGCCAACAACAAGAGTGGTTCTATCAATGTTGCTTCTGCGGTATCTATTAAGGCATCCCCTATCACGACAATTATCACCACAAAAGTTGTCACAGGTAAAAAGTAAGAATGCCTAACATCAGTGCCTCCGATTATACAAATTTTATCAAACTCCAAGCCGCGTCCTTGGGTTACCAGAATGGAGCGATTCCTGCAAATCGTCACAACAACGTACAAGTTGTTCCTAGTCAATCTATCCTCAACGCCCAGTTGTTAGCAAGCAAGGCATCCTACCTTGTGAATCCTAATAAAACTGCTATTACTGGATTGAATTATGTTAAACCATTTGCTGGTAAGGGAAAAGTAAATAATCCAGATGCACTCTCTACTGTCACATACTCTAGCAGCGGAACCACTAGTTCTTCTAAAACCTATCAAGCAGGTGGTCCTCCTGCTGGAAAAGGTAACATTGGAAAAGTTATCACCCTCTATAACGGACGTTCTTAATTGCTGCTAGCATTCTGTTTCCACATTGCAGGACAGACTTTACATTGATACAACCAGGTAACATTATCATTGTCTAACTTTATGCCTACAATCTGTGACTTATCACCGCGTGTAGGACATTCTTGATTCTTACAAATCATATTATCAAACTCAGGTAACGTTGGATCATATTTCAGATATGGATTGATAGAATATTGGACTGATGTATCCTGCTGGAGATCATGGTCGTATACAATTGGATTCTCTTCTGTTATCTCTTCTTGATAAGGACATGCACGACAACCTATGACGGCTTTGTCATCCTTAATCACGATATTATACAGAAAGTTGTTACAATCCTTGCAGAACTTCATTATACTTGCCTTCAAGATTAGTTAATATTCTTTCCGTTTTAGTGCGTCTAAAATGGATTCTTGGCAGGAAAGTTGTCGTGTCTATTAACACAGAATGTCCTCTTCCAAACTTATGACATTTCTTGATGGCACTCAAAGAGAAGGCGATCCAGATAAGAAAAGAGAAGGAAGAAAGGCCAACGGGGACAAAGTAACCCACACATCAA
>Ga0208499_1000356_pt1 | contig 17999 bp, 24 predicted proteins | sample CryBogCBE07Jul09_FD_185504 | JGI IMG/M metagenome (GOLD analysis project Ga0208499, IMG submission 185504) | Freshwater microbial communities from Crystal Bog, Wisconsin, USA - CBE07Jul09 (SPAdes) (version 2) | ecosystem: Environmental > Aquatic > Freshwater > Lake | place: Crystal Bog... | reverse complement strand
TTACAATTTTTTAAGTAACATAGGCTTATTTTCTGTAACAGCTGTACCAGACTTCTAACGTTAGAAGTTTGACCTGCGACCTGCCACGCCAACGCATACTGCGTGCTCTCGCCTGCCCGCCTGCGCTCGCCCGCGCGCCCACCTGCCTGCTCGCGTGCTCACGCTCTCGCTCTCGCGTACCTACGCTTGCATTGCACCCACTCCCCCGCGCATCAACAACTATCATAAAGCCCGCCGAAGCGGGCACAAAAAAAGCCGCCTTGCGGCGGCTTGGTGGCAAGGGCCGAAGCCCTTGGATGTCACTCGGCTTCTTTAAAGTCATCCAATGCTTCAAGGCAAAGGTCAACGATATCGGCGGCAAATTCAGTTAACCCTAACAATCGGGCTTGCTTAATCGCTTTGCTCAGAGTGGTATCTAATGCTTTACGGTCAGTTGACTCAATTTTGCCAGCTTTGGCTTTGGGCTCCTTGGCTTCGCTGGCAGGTTTATTTGATTTGAATAAGTCACGCTGAAAGTCAATCCCTTGCTCAAAGGCAATCCAAAATGAAGTTTGATAATTTGCTCCCGCTGACTTACCGATATACCCCGCTTCAACCAAGCCATCAAATATTACTTTGACTTCGGCGCGCGCTGGGTTTTTAACTGAATTGCCTTTCATAAAGTCAGCTTTAGGCACATTACAAGCCGCACGCATTGTGTCCAATGCAATTTGAATGGCCTTGTCTTGATTGACACGGGCCTTTGCCACGGCTTGGGCTTCACCTTTGAAAGCCGAAAAGATACCAGAAACAATTGATTTAGAGAGAATAGACATGATGATTTCCTATGATTAACGTTGATTAAAATCCCGATTGATTTCTCAACCGAGGCCTCTATTGTGCCAGATACTCAACGGCTTGTCAATCTTTTGGTTAGTTCTAACCTTAGAATCCCGCCACCCGCCGACCCCACCCTACCCCCATCACCCCTCTGGGGGTTCTGGAGTCCCACTCCTGAGCTTGCGCTGAGTTCCGTATCCGCAAACACCTTATTTAAACATACACTATTAAACCAATCCCCCTTCCCTAAAAAACACCCCCCATCAAAAATAAAACACACATGCCAAAAAATTACTATATACTCGCCCCAACTCGGCTGCTTAACTCGCCATGTACCAACCTGCTATAGACAACGACATCCTGATTGCGGACTTTGCCCCGACCTTTGAGTCGCTGGACGATCGTATATTTGCGGCGGTTAATTCTTTAGCGGAAACCAATTCCCTACCTGATGCAGTATCTGATGAAGATGCTGAAGTGTCCCGCAAAATATTTGGCAAAAACCACAAGCCCACTGAAGAAGATTTGGCGCGTCCCGGAGTGGTTAGTCACCTTGCTGCGTTATTGAGTGAGTACGACAAGATCGTTATTAAGTCTGCTGCCCAACTGCGGACGTACATTACAAACCGCCTTATATTAGAGTCAGACAATGCTGACCCACGGATCAGGTTGAAGTCTTTGGAAATGCTGGGCAAGATTAGCGACGTTGGGTTATTTACAGACAAGACTGAAATTACGATGCGCCACCGGCCAACTGCCGAGCTGGAACAATTGTTGCGTGAACGCCTGACCAAAGTGATTGAGGCGGAAGCCGTAGATACCCCCCGTGTAGTGCAGCCAATCCAGCTGGACCTAAACGAAATCACAGATGCAGAACCTCGATAAGCACCTCATCGAGAAAATTGTTAAAACCCTGCCTGCAGACGAGGCAGCGGAGCTGCTTGCTATGTTTGATGTCTTGGAAGAGCGCAAGCGGGTTGAGCTAGCTCAAAATGATTTTTTGGCGTTCATTGCTGCAATTGATCCTAACTATAAATTTGGTTTGCATTTGAAACGTCTGGGCGCGTTGCTTATGGACGTTGAGCAAAATATAAAGAACCGGATTGCAGTTAGCATGGCTCCCCGTATGGGGAAGTCACAAATGATTTCTATATACTACCCAGCTTGGTATTTAGGTAAGCACCCCGACCACAAGGTTATTGTGGCGTCACACACTGCAGACCTTGCAGTTGTCATGGCCCGTAAAGTCCGCAACTTAATTAACACACCTGAGTATCGCGCCATTTTTCCAGAGACCAGTATTGCTGCAGATGCTAAGGCAGCGGCTCAATGGAACACCACAAAGGGTGGTGAGTACTTCGCGATTGGTGTTGGCGGCGCTCTTGCTGGTCGGGGTGCACACCTGATTATTGCGGACGATCCGTTGTCCGAGCAGGACATTAAAGCGGGTAACACAACTTCATTAGATTCAACCTACGAATGGTTCAGTGCTGGTCTTCGGACGCGGTTAATGCCTGACGGGAAAATCTGTGTATTGCATACACGCTGGCATCAGCGGGATTTGATTGGGCGTTTGATTAAAGACTCTGCCATGAACGAGGGCGGGGACAAGTATGAGACGTTTGAGTTCCCTGCTATTCTTTATGAAGGCACGCCAGAAGAAAAGTCCATATGGCCGGAGCAATGGACACTAGAAGCCCTACAGCAAACCCGAGCGTCAATGCACCACATCATGTGGCAGTGGTACGCACAGTACCAGCAGAATCCGACGGCCAGCGAAGCTGCGATCATTAAACGGGATTGGATTAAGTGGTGGACGGACGACCAGCCGCCGCAGATTGAGTTTATTGTGCAAGCGTTTGATACGGCGCTAACTACTAAGGAGCGCTCAGACTTTTCCGTGTGCCACACATGGGGGACATTCACGCATCACAAAGACAACACGATGAACGTGATCCTGCTAAATAAAGTTAAGGGTAAATATGAGTACCCTGAGTTGAAGCAGATGGCCCACGAGCAGTATGAGATGTGGGAGCCGGACAGTGTTATTGTGGAAGCCAAGGCGTCAGGTCAACCCCTAATAGATGAGATGCGCCGGTCCGGTATTTTTGTGCAGGACTTCAGCCCCGGTAAAGGTCAGGATAAGATTGCACGGCTTAATGCAGTAACAGATATGTTTAGTTCTGGGCACGTTTGGTTCCCAGAAACGGCGTGGGCGTCGGCTACAGTTGAGGAAATTTTGGCGTTTCCTGCTGGCGAGCATGATGACGAGGTTGACGCGATGACGCTGGCGTTAATGAGGATTCGTAAAGGTGGCCTGTTGCGCTTACGCACCGACCACGAGGATAATGAGGTCTACCGACCTGCCCGCAGGCCCGCCTACTATTAAGGATTAATATGGAAAAGAGTTTGTACGCCGCCCCTCAAGGATTAGCTAGCATGGCAGGTGGTGAAGACCCCGCGCTCGAAATTGAGATTGAAAACCCTGATGCAGTCCATCTGCATACTGGTGACGTAACCATTGACCTTGAGCCATCGGGTAACGAGGAAGACCCTGACTTCAGCGAAAACCTTGCAGAAGAAATGAGTGAGGGCGAGCTTGCTACGATAGCGCAAGACATTATTGAGCAGGTTGACAGCGACATCAATAGCCGCAAAGACTGGGTGGAGATGCTGGTCAAAGGGCTTGACGTACTGGGAGTCAGATATGAGGAACGTACCGAACCTTGGAACGGGGCATCCGGAGTCTTTAGCACACTGCTTACGGAATCTGCTGTCAAGTTTCAAAGCGAAACAATTATTGAGACGTTCCCGTCAACTGGCCCGGTCAAGACCGAAATCATCGGGGAAGAAACCCCAGACAAGACTGACGCTGCAGAACGTGTAGCAGCAGACATGAACTTCATGCTGACGGAGACGATGGTTGAGTACCGACCAGAGCACGAGCGCTTGTTATTTAATTTGGGTTTGGCAGGCTCGGCCTTTAAGAAGGTGTACTTTGACCCGTCACTGGAGCGCCCCGTTGCGCTGTTCATCCCAGCTGAAGAGTTGATTATTCCTTATGGCTCGTCAAGTGTGCGCACGGCTGAGCGCGTTACGCATGTGATGCGTAAGACCAAGAACGAGGTCAAGAAACTTCAAGCTGCTGGTATGTACCGTGATATCGAGCTGGGCGAGCCTATCTTGACGCACACTGATGTTGAGAAGCGCAAAGCGGACGAGCAAGGGTATTCCCTTAGTGACGACGACCGCTATCAAATTTATGAAGTGCACATTGAATACAACCTGCCCGGCTATGACGAGGAAGATGACGTTGCACTGCCTTATGTGATTACGATCGACAAGGGTTCACAAAAAGTTTTGGCTATCCGCCGCAACTGGGACGCTGACGACAACAAGTGCCTTAAGCGCGAACACTTTGTACAGTACGACTATATCCCCGGCTTCGGTGCATATGGGTTTGGTTACATCCACTTGATCGGTGGTTATGCCCGTGCGGGTACAAGTCTTATTCGCCAGCTTATTGACGCTGGTACGTTGTCCAATTTACCCGGTGGTTTGAAAGCACGCGGCTTGCGTGTTAAGGGTGACGATACGCCGATTGCCCCCGGCGAATTCCGGGACGTGGATGTGCCTTCTGGTTCGATCCGTGACAACATTATGCCACTCCCATACAAGGAGCCAAGCCAAGTTTTGTCTATGTTGTTGGACAAAATTACGGACGAAGCCCGTCGTTTGGGGGCTACCGCTGACTTGAACGTAGCTGATATGAGTGCTGGCTCCCCCGTGGGGACCACAATGGCTTTGTTGGAACGCCAACTCAAGACCATGAGCGCGGTTCAGGCCCGTATTCACTACGCGATGAAGCAAGAATTCAAGCTTTTGAAGGAAATCATCCGCGAAGATACGCCAAAAAGCTACCCATACGACCCAGAAGGTGGCGACGCCAAAGCCAAACAGTCGGATTACGACATGGTTGCGGTCATTCCGGTCAGCGATCCCAACAGCTCGACCATGGCTCAGCGGATTATGCAGTACCAAGCGGTCATGCAGCTGGCCCAACAAGCCCCACAAATCTACGATTTGCCCCAATTACACCGTCAAATGATCCATGTTTTGGGTGTTAAGAACGGTGAAAAGCTGGTTCCGCTGCCTGACGACATGAAACCGAAGGACCCAATCAGCGAAAACATGGCTTTAATGACCGGAAAACCAGTAAAAGCGTTCATGTATCAGGACCAAGACGCGCATATTGCAGTTCACCAGTCAATGATGCAAGACCCGCTTTTAGCCCAGCAAATCGGTCAAAATCCCAATGCACAGGCTATCCAAGCCGCAATAATGGCGCATATTACAGAGCATTTGGCGTTCAAATACCGTACAGAAATTGAGAAACAGCTGGGCGCAACGCTTCCGCAGCCTGATGCTGAGCTCTCTCCTGAAGTTGAAGTCAAGATGTCCCGTCTGGTGGCTCAGGCCGCACAGCAGTTGCTCCAACAAAGCAAGGGTCAAGCCGCACAACAGCAAGCTCAGCAGCAGCAACAAGACCCCTTGGTCCAAATGCAGCAGCAAGAATTGCAGATCAAGCAACAAGAAGCCCAGACTAAAGCACAAAAAGTCCAAGGCGACCTGCAGATCAAACAACAAGAGCTGCAAATTAAGGCTCAACAGGCTGGAGCGCAGTCACAAGCTGCGATGGCGAGTGCGCAAGCTCAGGCTCAACAGGCCCAAGCTCAAGCGCACCAAGCCCATGCACAAGCACAAGCAACTACAGCCGCTGCCCCTAACCCAACGATGGCAGCACTGGGCCAACTCCAAGACTTGCGCCACAAGGAAGAGAAGCACCAGCAAGACGTGCACCAGAAATCTTCTAACCAAGTAATTAATGCGCTGCACAACGTGCACAACCACCAAGTTCAGACCCAACAAGGGCATCAGAAGCATGTGGTTAATTTAGTTAACCAGCAACAACTGCATCAAAAGAACTTGGATATGAAGGACGCGCAAATCCAAAACACGCAAAACCCAGCTGGAGGTGAAGAATGAACGACCAAATTCTTGAACACTTGGCCAAAAAGCTGGAAGAGTTGAAACAAACTTACATTGGTCCCCTTGGCGACGGGACTGCAAAGGATTTTGGTGAGTACCAAAATATGAGCGGGGTAATCCGGGGTCTTGCCCTTGCTCAACGTGAGATAGCCGACCTCGTGCGAAGATTGAAGGAAGCTGAAGATGACTGAGTTTGACTTAAGTGCTATTGACCTATCCAGTATCTTGAATAAAGACGCTGAGCAAAAGGCAAAGCAACTACCTGAACCTGCGCGATTCCACCTGCTGTGCGTCGTTCCCGAAGCAATGGAAGAGTTTGCAGACAGTGAAATTGGGATTGTTAAATCGTCCCAATCCATGCACTATGAAGAAGTACTGACCCCAGTGCTGTTCGTGGTAAAGATGGGTCCTGATGCTTATAAAGATGCAACCCGTTTCCCCAATGGGCCGTCTTGTAAGGTAGGCGATTTCGTAATTGTTCGTCCCAACTCTGGTACACGCCTGAAAATTCATGGCCGTGAATTCCGTATCATCAATGATGACTCGGTTGAAGCGGTGGTTGAAGACCCACGCGGTATCACCCGTGCTTCTTAAGGAGGATATATGGAGCCATTCAAATTCCCCGACGAAGTCGAAGATACCAAAGCCAAAGCTGTTGAGGCAGAGCCCGAGTTTGAAATTGAGACGGTGGATGACACCCCGCCTAAAGATCAAGGGCGTAAGCCAATGGATGAGCCCCCTAAGGAGCTGACTGATGACGAACTTAATAAGTACGATGACAGCGTGCGTAAGCGTATTCAGCACTTTACTAAGGGCTACCATGAAGAACGCCGCGCTAAGGAAGCCGCCCAACGCGCCCAAGAAGAAGCTATTCGGATAGCGCAAGCTATTGCTGAAGAGAACAAGCGCCTAAAAGGTTCTTTGTCTGAAGGCCAAGTTGCTTTACTGGACCAAGCTAAACGCGTTGTCCAAAGTGAATTGGAAGAAGCAAAGCGCAATTACAAAGCTGCCTACGAAGCAGGGGATTCTGAAGCATTAATTGCCGCGCAAGAAGCAATGACGGCAGTCAAAATCAAAGCGGACAAGGTACATAGTTACACGCCGCCCCCTATTCAGCAGACTAATTATCAGTTCCAACCTCCACAACCTGCCCAAAAAGTAGACCCTCGGGCTGAAAATTGGCAGGAACAAAACCCTTGGTTTGGACAAAATCGCAAAATGACTGCATATGCTATGGCACTGCACGAAGATTTGGTTAATAATGAACGTATATCTCCCACCAGTGATGACTACTACCGTCGCATTGACACGGAGATGAGGGAAAGATTCCCTGACCAGTTTGGTCAGGACTCGTCGGCTGATGCGCCCACTCAGCGGTCGAGGGTTAATGTAGTTGCACCTGCCACTAGAAGTACTGCTACCAAGAAAATCGTACTTACTAAGACGCAGGTGGAAATCGCCAAAAAGCTTGGGGTTCCTTTGGAAACCTATGCTAAGAAGGTTGCGGAATTAAACGGAAGGAATATTTAATATGGCTGAAACTCAAAACCGCGCTAGTCGTACAGCGGACTCTCGTACAACTGAATCGCGTATTACCCATTGGCGTCCGCCAGAAGTGTTGCCAATGCCTGACGAACGTCCGGGCTGGAAACATCGGTATATTCGCACCAGTGTTTTGGGAGGTTCAGACCCAAGCAATATTTCATCCAAGTTTCGTGAAGGGTATGAACCCTGCAAAGCAGAAGATTATCCTGAACTGATGATGCACGCCTCAACCGAAGGTCGCTTTAAAGGCAACATTGAAGTTGGTGGCTTGTTGTTGTGCCGTATTCCTGAAGAGTTCATCAAGCAGCGTGATGACTACTACGCTCAACAAAACCGAGCTCAAATGGAATCTGTGGACAATAACTTCATGAAAAATAGTGACCCGCGCATGCCGTTGTTTGCAGAACGCAAGTCAACGATATCGTTCGGTAAAGGTTCTTAATTTTTAGGAGTTTACAAATGGCTTATCCTATCGTTCCCGCAGCTTACGGCTTGAAGCCCGTAAGCCTGTCTGGGGGTCGGGTATTTGCGGGTTCTACCCGTTTGATCCCTATCTCCTACAACTATGGCTATAACCTCTTCAATGGCGACGTCGTCGGCATTAGCGGTGGTACTTTGGCCGTTACCGCACTTGGTGCAGCTTCGTCGGTTTCTTCTGGCGCTGGTGCTATCGGCGTGTTTGTTGGCGCTCAATACGTCAACAGCATGAGCCAAACCGTTCGTGCACAATTCTATGCAGCTAACACTGCTACTAACGGCGGCGCTTATGGCCCTAACAGCCAACAAGGTTACGTTGTGGACGATCCGTTCGCAGTGTTCCAAGCAGCTGTTTTGACCCAAGGCACTTCTTCTGTGTCTAACACTCCCGGTGCTACTGTTGGCTACGTGAACCCCTCGTTCATCGGCTCCAACATGTACTTGGTTACCCAAGGTTCTAACGGCGGTTCCGCTTCTGGCAACACCAACACTGGTGATTCTGCTATGGGCTTGACCGGTGGCGTTATCACCTCTGGTACTCAAGGTAACACCCGTGTTACTTCGAGCGCTCCTTTCCGTGTTGTGTCCGTGGTTCCTGACACTGCTGTTGTTGTTACCGCTATCAGCGGCAATGCTACTTCTAGCAGCGCTACTTTGACCATCACTGCTGCCAACAGCGCCATTCAACCCGGTATGCAACTGATCGCTCCTAGCGTTTCTGGCGCGTATGCAGGCCAATTCTTGACCGTGACCAACGTCAACGGTACAACTTTGACCCTGTCTACCACCGTGTCAGTTCCTGCTGGTACATCTTTGTCTTTTGTTGGCTACCCAGAAGTGCAAGTACAGTGGAACTTCGGTTACCACAACTACTTGAACGCTACCGGTGCTTAAGGAGTAATTTAAAATGGCTATTTCACGCGCACAACTACTTAAAGAACTGCTCCCCGGCTTGAACGCTTTGTTCGGTTTGGAGTACGCCCGTTACGGTGAAGAACATAAAGAAATTTATGAAACCGAAACTTCTGAACGTTCGTTTGAAGAAGAAACCAAACTGTCTGGCTTCTCCGCCGCTCCGGTGAAGAATGAAGGCAGCGCAATTTCTTATGATAACGCGCAAGAAGCTTGGACCACCCGTTACAACCACGAAACCATCGCCTTGGGTTTCTCAATCACTGAAGAAGCGATTGAAGATAACTTGTACGACAGCTTGTCTGCTCGTTACACCAAAGGCTTGGCTCGTGCTATGGCTTACACCAAGCAAGTTAAGGCAGCTTCTGTTTTGAACAACGGCTATAACGCTCAGTATGTCGGCGGCGACGGCGTGGCTTTGTTCTCTACCGCTCACCCCTTGGTTAACGGTGGCACTAACAGCAACACTTTCTCTACTCCTTCTGACTTGAATGAAACTGCTTTGGAAGCCGCCATCATTCAAATCGCTGCTTGGACGGATGAACGTGGTCTGTTGATCGCTGCTAAACCCAAGAAATTGGTCGTGCCTCCTGCTCTGATGTTTGTTGCTACCCGTTTGTTGGAAACTGAACTCCGCGTCGGTACTAACAACAACGATATCAACGCCATCAAGAACAACGGCGCTGTGTCTGAAGGCTATACCGTTAACCACTTCTTGACCTCGACCAACATTTGGTTCTTGACCACTGATGTGCCTAACGGTCTGAAGCACTTTGAACGTATGCCCCTGCAGAATTCAATGGATGGTGATTTTGATACGGGCAATGTACGTTACAAGAGCCGTGAACGTTACAGCTTTGGCTGGTCTGATCCTCTGGGCGTGTTCTCGTCCTACTAAAAACAAGGGTTTACCCCCATGTTTGAAGGCCCTTCGGGGCCTTTTTCTTTGCCTAAAAACCAGTACAATTATTACCTGTAACTAAGTCACAGGAGTAAATATGGATACCACAAACCTACCCAAGACCCGAGAAGAAGCAAAGCGAACCGGGGCCAAGTACTACTTCACTGGACAGCCGTGCAAGCATGGGCACATAGCTGCACGCAAAACTAAAGGAGCCTGCGTTGAGTGCCTAAAGGTCGAATGGGAAAAAGCCAATATCACCCGTGCAGAGTACTTTAAAGAGTACAACAAACGAGAAGATGTCAAAGACCGTAAAAATGAGTGGTATGTAGAGCATCGTGAACAAGTAATAGCCGCTGCTAGAACCCGGCCTATTGCGCAGTTACGTGAGTACCGAAATGTTTGGAAAGAAAACAACAAGTCACAAATTCGAGCAGATACTAAGGCGCGGCGGCGTAAACATCGTGAGGCAACACCTCCTTGGCTAACAAGAAAACAAAAATCCGAAATTAGGCAGCTGTACCAAATCGCTATTACGATGACTCAAACAACGGGGGAGCAATATGTAGTCGATCATATAGTTCCTTTGCGCTCTGATGTTGTTTGCGGCCTTCATGTGCCGTGGAACCTACGTGTCATCACACAGGAAGAAAACTTAAAAAAGTCCAACAAACTCCTTGACACCTCTGCCAAATAAGGTATATTGAGCGCATCTGGGAATTCGACCTTGTTGCCACTGGCCCAGCAGACGATGCAACGATTAACAAGGTAACTTTTGCATAAGGACATTTGTCATGGCACGCAGTACATTTGAAGGCCCAATCCTTTCGGGCGACAACCGTTTTGGCGCTTTGCGCGACGTTGGTTACACAGTCTTGGAGCAAGACTGCTACATTGATCTTTCCAACACTACTGTTGGCACTGCTGGTTACTCTGGCGGTTCGGGCCAATTCGTTTGGGGCAACAACATCCCCAACTTGAACGGCACTGTTTATACCCCCTCTAGCGTTTACAGCGCTAACGGTCCCACGATTGTTACCCCCACTGCTGACGTGACTGGTTCTGGCGCTGGCCAAATCTATCGTGGCGCTGTGATGTATTTGCCTATCAGCAGCCAAATCATTGATATCACTGTTGACTACATCTCCGCAATCACTGGTGAGTCTGGTGCTACTTTGAGCAACACTTCTGTGTTTGTTTCTAACGCTTTGACCGCTGCTGGTGGTACTCCTACTTACGCTACTGCCGCTCTGGGCACTACGACTGTTGGTACTGCTGGTCGTCAAACCATCACTTACACTGGCACTAACTTGGCTAACTTGTTGGCTACCACTTCTGACATTCAGAACCCCACCTTGGGCGCTAATCCCTCGTTCTTGTCGCAGATCGTGTTTACCTTGAGCATCACTGGCTCTGCTAACGTGGCTGCTCCTACTGGCGGTAAGTTGAACTTCATTGTTCGTTACGCTCAGAACGACAACAACATTGGTACGTTGACTCAATACCCTTACGGTAACCTTGACTAATTGATCCGGGGGCTTCGGCCCCCTCTTTGTAACTAAGGAGATCAATATGGCTCAAAGTCCGAACGGTATTCCAAGTACCAACAATTCAATCCAGTCGATTACTCGTCAGGCTCGCTTTGAGCCGTTTGAGTTGCAGGTTGCACGTGGCCAAATTTATGGCCACAGTGTCCTGAACATTTATGGCTACCAGACAGCGGTAGGCACATCGTTTGTGCCTGTGTGGGAAGGTAATAGCTCCTACACGTTCCCGTCGTCTGCAATCCAAATGCACATTGTTAGCTCTGTTAACACTGGCGACGATAAAACAGGCACGCTTGTTACCATCAATGGGTTGGACGCTAACTACAACCAAATTTCTGAAACTATAAAGTTGAATGGTACGACTGCTGTGACTACAGTCAAATCGTATTTCCGTATCAATAGCATGGCGGTAGCTAGTGGCGCACCTACTGGCAACATCACACTCAAAGATACCTCGGATACAACTTTGTACGCAGAAATTGCAGCTGGTAATGGTCGCACTTTGATGGGCATCTATACCGTCCCTGCAGGCTTTACTTTCTACTTAAGCCGTATTGATATCAATACCAGCTTGAACGCCAACCCTGCTGGTTTTGCCACATACCAGAACTACCAAACAAGCAGCGCTGGTGTATCCACTGTTACTGTTGTTGCGCCGTTTACAAACAACTACCATACGCAACGGGTTATGCCCCGTGCCGTAACGGAAAAAACGGACATCCAATTGCAAGCAAAAGTTAGCACCGGCACTGCGGCCTTAACGGTTTCGCAAGAGGGCTACTTAATCGCAAACGGTACTTAATCATGGCTAAGACACCAGCATGGCAGCGCAAGGAAGGCAAGTCGGAAAAAGGCGGCTTGAACGCCAAGGGGCGAGCCTCCGCCAAAAAGCAAGGGATGAATCTGAAGCCGCCGCAACCCGAGGGCGGAAAAAGGCGCGACAGCTTCTGTGCCCGAATGGAAGGCATGAAGAAGAAGCTGACTAGCACCAAGACGGCTAAAGACCCAGACTCACGTATTAACAAGAGCCTGCGGGCGTGGAAGTGCTGAGATGGACGGCAACATGATTTGGTCGGGTGGACTATCCCTGATTCTGGGGATGGTTGCCTTTTTCTTGAAAGAGAAGTCTAATGATCTGAAACGGATTGAGATTCTGCTCAACCGTACACGCGAGGAAATCGCAAAAGGATACGTGACCAATGACGAGCTTAACAAAATTACTGAGCACATTGACCAACGCTTTAACAAGCTTGAAGGCAAAATTGACCAGCTTCTTCAGCAAGGGGCAAAGTGATGCCAAGCAAGAGCAAGGCACAACACAATCTGATGGCGGCAGTAGCACATAACGCTGCTTTCGCCAAAAAGGTGGGTATCCCACAGTCTGTGGGAAAAGACTTTAACGAGGCCGATAAAGGCCGTAAATTCTCAAGAGGTGGCGATATGGCAAAAGGAAGTACAACTGGTAAGACCAGCGTTTCTGAAAAGAAAGGCTTGACAACCGAAAAAATGGCTAAGGTCAAGACTGGCGCTCCCAGCATTGACGGTATTGCAGAACGCGGTAAAACCCGCGCTTTGATGCCTAAAATGGCTGGTAGCACAACTGGTATGAAAAAGGGCGGCAAGGTCCGCAAGTAAGGAGCAGTTATGAAACATGATCACCCCCCTCTGATGAAGGAAGAAACCCCTTCGCACATGCACCATGTTGACCACATGGAAAAGCACTATGGCGGCGACGGCCATAAGCAACACCACGAGCACTTTAAAGCACACGCTGCTGGCCACAAGCTCCATCACGAGCATGTTAAGGCAATGTGCGGTGGTGGCATGACCCGCAAATAAGGAGTTTTATCATGATGGCAAGCCGTGGTATGGGGGATATCGCCCCCTCAAAAATGCCGAAGGGTAAAACCAAGGCTCGCCGTGATGATACGGATTTTACGCAATACGCTAAAGGCGGCGAAGTGTGGGATAAAGCCAGACCTAAGGGTCTTGGCAAGCCAAAAGCGCTTTCTGCCGGTAAAAAAGCCAAAGCAAAAGCTATGGCCAAGGCTGGCGGACGCCCATACCCTAATTTGGTCGATAATATGCGCGCTGCAAGGGGCAAATAATGGCCGAAAAGAAAAACTGGATTGCTGGAGCCATCAAAAAACCCGGTTCTTTGCGTAAAGAACTTGGCGCTAAAGAAGGTAAGCCTATCCCGGCTAAAAAACTGGCTGCTGCAGCTAAAAAACCCGGCAAGATCGGCCAACGTGCTCGTCTGGCGGAAACACTTAAGGGGCTGCGAAAATGATGATAAATGACGATGGTAGCTCTTCCTTTGGTGGCTTCAGCGGTGGCGGTGGCTACGGTAGTGGCTATGGCGGGGGTATGAACGGCGGTTTTGGTGGTAGCAATAACTCCTCTTTTGGGGGAAATCAAGGCTCTACCAACATGGCTACCCCATGGAACCAACCCCAAAATAACTACCAAGGAGCCTATGGAATGGGCGGTGGTTGGGGCGGTCAAGGCGGTTTTAGTGGCCCCCAACAAGGTTTTGGTGGCTACGGCGGTGGCATGCAGGGTCCATATGGTATGGGCGGCGGCTTTGGTGGTATGCAAGGTGGCTATGGCGGCATGCAAGGCCCATATGGTATGGGTGGCGGCTTTGGCGGTGGTTATGGTGGCCCTCCTCCTTGGATGCAACAAGGCGGCTACGGAGGTGGTTATGGCGGTAACCAAGGTGGTTATGGCAACGCCTATGGTATGGGCGGCGGCTGGAGTGGACCCCCTCCTTGGATGCATCAACACCAAGACTACGGTAATCAAGGCGGCTATGGCGGTGGGCAAAACCTCGGTCAACCTATACCAACTCCAATGGCTCCTCCTAACGAGCCACAGCCCGGAGTTCAGCAAGACCCCACCCTTATCCAAACACCACAAAATGCGATTGCCTTACAACATATGCTTACCTCTGGTTCTAGCAATGGCGAACTTGGTGGGCAACAACAGCCGCCAGCATTTCAGCATGAAACGTTTCATGGGCCTATTGGACAAAGCACTGTTATGGGTCAAGGTAGCGGGCCAAATGGTCTGGGTCCGGTATATCAACAGCCTGACTCTATGCCGCAAATGCAAAGTCAATCTATGGTGCTAAATGGGCAAGCTCCTTATCCGGGTAGCGGCGGTTACGGATCAACTATTTAATCTATGGCAAACATAACCACATCCGGCGCTGGACTTTATAACCCTCAACTGACTGAAATCGTTGAGGAAGCGTTTGAACGCGCAGGTACTGAATTGCGTAGTGGTTATGACCTGCGTACGGCGCGCCGTTCGCTCAATATCATGTTTGCTGAATGGGCAAACCGTGGTATCAATATGTGGACGATGGATCAGCAGACCATTACGCTGGCTCAAGGGCAGTCTACCTATGCTATCCCTTCAGATACAGTGGATTTGTTGGAACAAGTCATTCGTACGCAGGCTAATAGCACAAGCAACCAGTCTGATTTAAACATCACGCGCATCAGCGTTTCAACGTACCAGACAATTCCTAACAAGCTGCAGCAAGCACGGCCAATTCAAATTTTGGTTAACCGTCAAGACGCCCAGCAAAGCCCAACAACTATCACGGTCGCAAGCGCAGTCGCAGCGACGGATACGACAATTACCCTGACTTCCACGGTTGGCTTACCCGCCTACGGCTTTATTTCGATCGACCAAGAAATTATTTTCTACCAGTACATCTCTGGCAATACGATCAACACCTGCGCTCGTGGGCAAAACAATACAACTGCAGCATCGCATGCTGTAGCAGCTCCGGTCCTAATTCAATACCTGCCGTCGGTCACTGTGTGGCCGGTTCCAGATGGCTCGCAAACCTATACGCTCGCGTACGTGCGCCTACGCCGTACCCAAGATGCTGGCGGTGGTGTGAATGTTATGGATATCCCATTCCGGTTTTTACCTTGCATGATTGCAGGTCTGGCCTATTACTTGGCTATGAAACTGCCCCCAACGCCCGATATGCAAAACAGACTGATACTGCTTAAACAGCAGTACGATGAAGCATGGCAAATGGCTGCAGAAGAAGACCGTGAAAAAGCTGCAATTCGGTTTGTTCCCCGTGAAATGTTTATTGGGAATAGCTACTAATGGGTAATAGGTTCGCTTCCGGTAAGAACTCGATTGCCGAGTGTGATCGGTGCGGGCAGCAGTACAAGCTGAAACAGCTAAAAATGGAGGTCATTAAGACCAAGCTGTATCAGTTAAAAGTTTGCCCAGAGTGCTGGGACCCGGACCACCCACAGTTGCTATTGGGTATGTTCCCCGTTGATGATCCGCAGGCTGTACGCCAGCCACGGCGTGATACGACGTACGTAACCTCGGGTATAAATGCTGATGGGTTCCTTTCGGGGGGTTCACGGGATATTCAGTGGGGCTGGAATCCAATTGGGGGTTCTCAGTTATTTGATGCGAAACTGACGCCAAATTACTTGGCAACAGTGACAAGTGTTGGTACAGTGTCGATAGTTACTACGTAGGAGTAGAAAATGGCTAAAAAAGAAATGGGTGAGTCCAAGGCTGAATCACGTAAAGAGATGGCTGAAGACAAAAAACAAGACGTTGCTTTGATTAAAAAAGCGTTCAAAGAACACGACAAGCAAGAGCACAAAGGCGGCAAGGGTACTAAACTAAAGCTTGCTAAAGGTGGTCCTACTGGCAAATCTATGCGTGCTGTCGGTCGTAATTTGGCGCGTGCTCACAACCAAAAAGGCGGGAGCAAATAATGGCTAAATACTCTATGAAAAAGGGCGGCAAAGAAGTGGGCCCTGCGTCCACTTACGCTGAACCCCACACAATGCAGGGTGGTAAACCCAGCTTAGACTCTACTGGCTATGGCGCTAGCGACCGTCAAAAAGTGCAAGATTTGCACATGAGCGTGGGTAACATCACTAACCGTGACTATGAGCCTACCGAAACCACCGGCATCAAAATCCGTGGCACTGGCGCAGCTACTAAAGGCGTGATGGCTCGGGGACCGATGGCATAATATGCGCAGATACGGCTCCGTCTACGTTGTTACAAATCAGCGGACTGGAGATCAGTACGTTGGACAAACACGACGTGATGTTGCCAAAAGATGGGCGGCACATTGGTCTGTAGCAAAATCTACAGTTGCACAGAAATACAGATTTCAAAATGCTTTAATGGCGTATGGTCCAGAGGCATTTTTGATTGAAGAAGTGTTTCATGCTTTTGATGCGGACGGTCTAAATCAAGCTGAAATCAACCTTATTGCGGAACTGAAACCAGCATACAACCTGACATCGGGGGGTCAGGGCGAGCGTGTTGCGAAAGAGTCTGAAGCGGTAAGAGCCGCTAAATCGGACGCCGCTAAAAAACGATGGTCAGACTCCGCATGGCGGGAAAATATGGTGGACAAGCTTTGGCATGACCCAGATGTAAAATCTCGACGTATTGCAAAGCTAAAAGAAATCAGCGCTACTCATGATGTCAGAAGTAGGCTGTCATCCATTTCTAAAAATCGCACTACCACTCGCGAATCCGCAGAAAAAATTGCACGTAGCAAGTGGAAACCGCTATACTGCCCAGAGCTGCAAACCACATTTTTATGCGGTAAGTATGCTGCAGAACAGCTAGGGGTTTTGCCGAGCAGTATATGCAATGCTATGAAACGACAAGGCAAGCTATCCAACGGGTATAGTTTGTTTAAGGTGGCGTAAATTAACTACTATCAATTGGTCACTGCTGTTCAAGACTACACCGAGAATACTTTTTCTACGGTGGACGTCAACACGTTCATTGAACAAGCTGAACAGCGGATTTACAATGACATTCAGTTTCCGTCGCTTCGCAAGAATGTTACTGGCACTGTTAGTTCTTCGAATCCTTACCTTTCTGCTCCGGCTGACTATCTGTCCACTTATTCTTTGGCAGCATATTCGACTGCGAGTACTACGGCCACTGGCACGTCTGGTACGAATGTCATTACCGTCTCAAGCGCCAGCGGAATCTCTATCGGACAAAACGTCACGGGTACAGGAATTGGCGCTGGTGCGGTGGTGTATGGAATCAATGGCACAAGCATAACCCTGAGCGTGGTCAACACTGGTACAGTATCTGGTACAACTACTTTTCAAGGCCCGTATCAGTATCTGCTAAACAAGGACGTCAACTTCATCCGCGAAGCGTTTCCTTACCCGTCGGTGTCGGGGTTCCCCACACACTACGCTATCTTCGGCCCCCAGTCTGCCCTGCCTAATGAGTTGTCGTTCATGGTTGGCCCAACGCCAGATCAAAACTACGGTGTTGAGCTGCACTACTTCTTCTATCCGCCATCGATCATCCCTGGAATTATTAACAGCTTGAACAGTTCGTTCACTGCTGGTTCAGGGTATACCAATGGAACGTATTACAACCAAGCTTTGACTGGTGGTACAGGTTCTGGCGCTACTGCAAATATTGTGGTGTCCGGCGGTGCGGTGACTTCTGTCAGTTTAGAAACGGGAGGGTCTGGTTATGCCGTGGGAGATTCTTTATCTATTAGCCTTGGCAGTGGCGGTGGGTTTGCCGTTACTGTTCCCAACGCAGCCAGCTTGAACCAAACTAACGGCATGACTTGGCTTGGTGACAACTACGATGCAGCCTTGCTGTACGGCGCTTTGGTTGAAGCCATCACCTTCATGAAAGGTGAACAAGATTTGGTTCAGTTGTACAACGGCAAGTATGTTGAAGCACTTGCACAA
>Ga0208499_1000353_pt1 | contig 18093 bp, 20 predicted proteins | sample CryBogCBE07Jul09_FD_185504 | JGI IMG/M metagenome (GOLD analysis project Ga0208499, IMG submission 185504) | Freshwater microbial communities from Crystal Bog, Wisconsin, USA - CBE07Jul09 (SPAdes) (version 2) | ecosystem: Environmental > Aquatic > Freshwater > Lake | place: Crystal Bog... | reverse complement strand
CCAGAGTAGCCACTGAATCCAGAATATCCAGACACGCCAGATCCGCTGAATCCTGATTGGCCAGAATATCCACTGAACCCCGATTGGCCGGAATAACCGCTGGCACCAATTTGGCCACTATAACCAGAATAGCCCGAATATCCAGAGTAACCGCTATGGCCACTTTCGCCACCAGCTTGGCCACTGAATCCTGAAAATCCAGAATAACCCGATTGGCCACTGAATCCAGAATTGCCAAATGCTGATCGGTTTACATTGATGATCTGTGCAGCTGGTGGAGTGACATTGATGCTGACATTGTTGTCATTGATGACTGTGACTTTGGTGCTCATTATTACTCCACCACAATGCCATCAGACCGCACAATAAAGAACAAAAATATAATGATGTCTTCTGCTGGGGTCGAGCCACTTGCTGGATAACTGATCTTGATTCGGCCAGAGTAGCCAATGCCATTGGGGTCGGCAATGTCCAAGCCTGGATCAGTGGCCATTAGCCCCCAAGAGCTGTCATCCATTACCAATGTAAATGAGCCACCTGTGTAATTGATATTGGTGACTGTTAGAGTGATGGGTGTGGGTGTTGGTGTGTAATCGCCAATGGTGAATGTGAGGCCATTTCTGGTGTCAATCACATTGGTTAAAACTCTGCGAATGATCTGGGCATCGATGGTGGCACCAGTCAAAGGCAGAATGCCAGCATCATTGGTCATAAAAATGTTCCAGAATGCTTTTTGCTCCCAGACCAATTCGCCAGACAATATTGGGTTGTCAAATCCACTGACTTGAGTCAATGAATTTTTATTAAAAACAGCCATTTGATTCCTCTACTGAGTAATGACGCTCCCAATGTCCTCACTGGGCACGAATGTCTTGTTTTGTTTTGTGGTTATTTTACTAGGTTTTGGCTCTTTGTAAATCCACATAATGCCACAAATCATCATTTCTGTATGTGCCTGTTGGCTTATCTGGTGCCCATGTAGTGGCTGGGCCATTCAATTCTTTGTAATCATCACCATTGACAACAAATGTTTGCATATTTTGGCCAAGAATCCAATTCCCATTGGAATCCTTATTGCCCACCAAAAACCTGACGCAAACGCCTGGTATCTCTTGAATGTCGTTGATATCCTCAGTGACTGAGGTCGATGGAATTGTGATTGTTCTGCTCATTATGATGCCCAAACTGGTATTTGATAAGATGATCCGTTGATGATAACTTCAATCCAAGTATTGCTGCCACTGGTAGTGCCTGGTTTATTTGCTGGATTAAATGTCGCTGTACTGGATCCAGTGGTTGGCCCAGTTTGAAAATAAAGCAATGTGCCACTACCTTGGCCAACTAAATTTTGAGTATATTGAGAATACAAATTATTGACAAATGCTGAACTAGATGTGCCAAATGGCCCAGCTGAATAAACTCCATTGGTTGATCCAGATCCATAAACACCAGCTCCTGTGCCAGTTGAATATGCTTCAATGGTCGGGTTGCTGCCTTGGGAATTGGCTTGTATTCCCACCGCACTTGAACCAGTAGCATTAAATAATCCAGCAACATTGTTATTGTTGGCAATGCCATAAATGGCTGGAGCCAAAATTGTGCTGCTATTTTGTGCGTATCCTACAATTCCACCATATGCACCACCACCTTGATTGGCAATCAATGCAAATGTATTTGTGCCAACAGCTGTGGCACCATTAAATATACCTTGGCCAGCTGTATTGATATCACCTCGGAAAACGCCATTATTGAAATATACGTTTCCAGTGGATTGTGAAATGTAGTAACCAGTCGTTCCATATGTGGATGGAGTGCCATAAGTCGGTGGTGTTGATCCATTCCAATTGTCTGATCTAATATCTTGAAATATTGATGCAGCCACTGGCCCAGTCCATGCCGTTGAATTGGCTGGTACTCCACCATAAGAGCTGCCATTGGAATTGTATTGGCCCATCAAATACCAAATTACTTGGCCAACTGTGGCCGTTGGTGCAGTCAATGTCCAGCCACTTGGTGCAGTCGCTCCCGATGTTGGTGTTGAATATGTTGGAGTTGATGCCGATTGGCTTTGTAGCTTGTATGCAGTAATGGCAGTCAAACCATTTTGGCCAGTCGATCCAGTGCCTGAATATCCAGAAAATCCACTATACCCTGATGCTCCAGACGCTCCACTGGCTCCCGACATTCCTGTGGGTGCCCAGGTGAATCCTGTGGATATTGGACTCAATGGAGTCGATGTTTTTTCGTTGCTGGCCGTATAAGCAAAATAATATGTGGCAGCTGGTAAAACCACATCGGCAAATGTGAAATAAGTATTATTTAAAACTGGCTGATTACTGGTGTTTGTGTAAGTAGCCCAAGTCTGCCAATCACTTGCCGATGGTGTGGATACTGTGGTGTAAAACAATGTGCCAGTGGTCACTCTGCCCACCATTGGCACATACACTTGCACATCAAAACTGGGAATTGATGCAGTCTCTCGGTGCGCTGAAATAGTGGGTGCAGCCAATGCGCTGAAATAATTTGGTGATGCCAATCCCGAATTGGGTGTTGGTGTGTACTGGGTAATATCGCCAGTAGCATAAACATTGGCATCATAATCAATCAGTTGCAATGATGCGCCAAGAGTACCATCGGGCAATGATGCCTCTTTGACTTGCATCACTCTGAATTGCTTATTTGTCCAGCCATAGTAGGAATTGGTCACTGTGACCACATCACCAGCATTGACCTGAATTCCAGTGTAATTGGTTGCAAAACTGATGATCAAATCAAGTCGATTTTGCTCAAGTGTCCGATTGGCCAAGTATTGAGCTGTCACGCTTGAATTGATCAAATCATATGAAATAGTAAATTTATTGACTGGCTCATTTTGATAAACCAAATTTGCTGGTGTTTGTAAATTCACATAACCTGGCTGATCCCTGTTTGTGGAATCATTGAATTTGGCCTCGATCTGATTGACCATTTGCGTGATATCCAGCTCGCCAGTGGATATCGAGCCAATGATATTGTTGTCATCGAATGAAAATGATGGGCTGATGGTTTGATTTATCGATACTGACCACAAACCAGTGGCTGCTTGGTAAGACTGCCAGCTGTCGCAGCAAGTCATCATAATATCGATGTTGGCCAATACTGTTTGGCCAGTATCTAAAACGCCATTGAATCGGTATCTGGGTGTGGTTGATGTGCCACCACCTGATGGTGTATAGGTAATCAATTCGTCTGAATAAGTATTCAATGCAGTGGCTGATGCAGAGCTGACAAATGATGGATCGACTGCACCGCCATAGACTGAATTGGTGATGTAGTCATACCAAACATCACCAGGCTTGGCACATCCAGTGCCATTCAAATAATGGCTGACATGGAATGTCACTGGCTGCAATGAGGTCGTACCAGGTGAATTGTTGTTATAGACCAGTTGCACAATGGCAAATGCCAAACCATTCATTTGCCGATTGGTCGTTGCCCATTGCTGACCTGATGGTGCGCCATTGGCTGTGGATATCACATCATAGGGCATGGTCGTACCATTAGCTGGGGTGATCGTGCCAGTTGCTGATGATGTATAGCAATGAATGTATAAATGATCTGAAATTGAAGTATCGACATTACCAGCACCATCGGTCAAACTGATCACTTTGGTGGGGTCTGATGTGTCAAATGTAATGATTTGATCTTGATAATAAAATTTGGTGAAATCAAAACTAAATGCACCATTTGGGCTGATATTTGAAATCACCAAAACATAATACATTGACTTTTGATCAGTGGTTAGCACTGCATCGGCAAATCGACCGCCTGTATAGGCATCACCATAAACCAATGGAATGCCAGCTGTTGGATCTGGTGGTACTTGCTGCCTAACATTGTTTTGCTGGGCCTGTGGCACATTGGGTGCAAATATCCTTGATGCCACAATTGACACTGCAAATGTGGCTGCCATTTGATAGGCCAGCGACATTCCTTGCGTGAAATACGCTGTGGCAATAAATGCAGCAGCTGTAAAAACTGTGCTAAAAAATGAATTTAAGCCACTCATATCGATGCCTTAATTGGAAAATTTAACCAGTGCAGCTGGAACTTGTTGCGTTGATCCGACCACCTTGGTGGCCGAGCCTGGTGTTGGGTTTTGGCCAAAATTAAAATAAGTCGATGCAATCACTGGCACTCGATCCATGCTGGTATCGTTAGGATATAAGAACCTCCAGCTCGATGGATTGGTTTTAATTCCAGCCAATCTTGAATCCAATACCAATCGCATCGATGCCGATGAAATAATGCAAGTGGCAGTCCTGTCCCTTTTTTTATCATCAAAAATTTCGTTGATAGAAATATTATTGACAATCCCTTGATATCTCTGGAAAAACTGCTGCACACCGCCAAGGGTAAGCAATTGATTGTTTGTATCGAGAAATCCTCGCCAAATCTTGATGTTGCTGCCCTTCATGCTCGATGAAAGCACTGTCGAAATATAAATTGGATTCAGGCCAGTCAATGTCAATTTGAGGTCATTGCTGGTGGATTTCATATCTTGCTGAATTTCAGTGATCCCAAGATAACCGCCAAGTCCACCAAATACAATACCATTCACTGTAATATCAGACGCTGCATTACAGAATGTAAATATCTGCTGCGCTTTGCCTGTTCCTGATCCCACGCCAGTGGCCGTGAATGTCACTCCGACTGTATTGGATGATGCACCGATGGCTGTGAAATTAGTTGTGCCAACAACAAAAATAGTATAAGTATCGCCCACCACAAAATTGCCAGCATAAGTGGTGACAATTAATTCGACAAATTCAGCATATCGAATTGAGCTGGATCCAAGTGCTGCAATTGCTGTTGACATAATTATCCTGTGATGTATTCACGAAATACAAAAGGCCCAGACCATTCAACAAATGCACCATTGGTCATTGGGTTTAATGTGTAGGTGGGACATTGCTCGGCCACCACATAAAACGAACACGCATTGCCCAAAAGAACTGGTGCAGCCGATGTTGGTGATCCGATCAATGGCCTGTTGATATAAATAACAGATCCAGTTGAATCATTGGTAATCTTGTAAACATAACCATTGATGGATATAAAATCGCCAGCCTTATAAGTGCCATTTGAGGTTAAATTGATTGTTTGGCTGTTGGGTGTTGGTGTGCCACTTAAACTGGCCACTGTGGCCGTTCCTTGGTTTTGCGTGAACCATGATAACTGGCTCGATGCAAATGTAATGTAATCGGGCAGCTGCCGATCCAAATTATCAATGGCTTGGATAATATCTCTGACCTGTGGATAGTACAAAAAATTATGTGGAACTATTGTAAAAACCCATGGCACTGATGTTAAATATTGGGCAACAGTCATTTGGCCTGATCTGGATACTTGCTGGCCGACTGTTCTCCGATTGTTCACTGTCATCTTTTGTTGAATATCAACAATGTTTTGAAAGCCAGCCATTATGTTCTGCTCCTCGTTGTCGCAATGTTTTTGGTGGCATATTGGTTAGCTGCCCAAATTGCACCAGAGCTGCCATATAGCCTATCCTCAAACGATTTTGTATCAATTGCATTGATGTTGTAATTGGTGACGTTGGTGGTCTGGCCACTCATGCCACCGATCATATTGTTTGGAATTACAGTCGATGCACCTTGAGGCACGATAATTTCTGGGCCATTCTCGCCCACAATCGATGCTTGGCCAGCAGCCAATGGGCCACCTGATGCCCGGCCAGTCAATGTGGCTGCATTGGACATATCGACCACTGGAGCTGGGCCACTCGATGTGCCAGGGAAACCAGCAAATAATCCACTGAATAATTGAGTGGCTTGAGCTTTAATTTGAATTTGAATCAAATCAGCAATCATGCTGCGAGCCAAATCAGCAAAATTCAATTTGCCTGTTTTGACAAAATTGCTCAATGCACTGGACATTGAATCCACGATTGTATTGAATGTCTTTTTGCCAACATCGGCCATTGTCTCTGAGTTTTCTTGATATTGCCTGAATGCCTCATCCCATCCAGTGCTGAATTTTGTCCTGGCTTCTTGATTGGCTGCTACCACTTTTTTGGTTTGGCCAACATAAAAATCAGTTGATACTTGAACCAGTGTTTTTTGCCGATCCAATTCGGCTTCCATTTGTGCAGCACCTGGCTTATTTTTATCAATTAAATTTTTCTTTTTGTCGATTTCGTCAATTGTCCTTTGTTGCTCATTCAATACTTGATTGATGGCATCTTGCATTTCTTTTTCATTTTTTGTTAATGTTTTGTCTTTTTCTTTTTGTGAAAGAATTTCTAAATTTAAATCTGCTCGATCTTTATATGCTTTATACAATTGTTTTTCGGCCAACAATTGGCCAGAATAACTTTCCACCACTGTCCTGTTTACTTTTTCCTGTGGTTTGGGTGGTGATACTTTATTGTTTGCATCCTCGATTTTCTTAAGTGATGCAACATACTCATCAGAATCTTTTGCCCATTCTGTCGTGAACTCATTCAAATTATCGGTGAGCTGCTTGAAAAATGTGCCCTGTGTATAACTCCGAATATCAAAAAGAGTGTACAGATCCTTGGCCAACAATTTAATGATGCTGCCAAAATGCTGAAATGCTGTAACAGCTGCTTCAACAAAATCGCCAATTGCTTGGGCACCAATTTTGAGCCAGCCAAAAAACATTTCCATCATGGTGCCAGTTTTATGAAAACTATCATAAACCGCATTCATTGTCGGTATAAATGCATTGGTGAATTGTAATGATAGATTTCTGCTCGATGCATCGAGCTTGAGTGACAATTCATGGGCTTGATCGATGGCATTGGCATATTTGTCCATGGTGCCTTTGCTTTCGGCCATGGTGGCTGCCAAGCCTTTTAGATCCACTCCCCTAATCGATTTGCCCAATGTTTCAAATGCAAGGCCATTTCGCTCGGCTGAATCCTTCATATTGCCAAGAGCTGATACAGTCTTTTCAAATAAATCCTGTTCAGACAAATGCCTTAAATCATTAAGGGAAACCCCTAATTTCTCAAATGATGTCTGAGCCTTGGCATTGCCCTGGACTGCTGACTCTAGCTTGGATGTGAATCCAGAATAGATTTTGCTGGTGGCATCGGCTGAACCGCCATTTTCCTCGAGAGCCTTGGCCAGCTCCAAAACCGATGCTGTGGCCACATCATTGGCTTTGGCAGTCTCCACAATCTTGTTGGAAAACTCCATTGCTGCTCTTGTCATTTCAACAAATGCAGCCACTGACAAAATTTCGGGAATATATTCTTTTAAATCTTTGAGTGAGTTTTTGGCCTCAGAAATGCCTTTTCTGAATTCGGTGGTATCAAGTCCCAGTTGGGCACCTAAACCAGCAATAATATTGGCCATTATTTCACCTCAAATAAATGTGTCGGGCAATCTGGTGCCATCATTGCAAATGCCAAGAGTTTTTGATTGGCTGTTTCCTTTTTATCCTCCTCGCTCAATGGTGGATAAATATAGTCATAAGCCCTTGAAATTATATCCTCGAGTGTATAGGGTGACTTGCCTTTGGGCAACATTTTATTGAATTGCCCAGCTGTGAGATTTCCCAAAACCTCCAAAACGCCACGATTACCAATTAAGCCATCGGCATACATAATGGCAATGTCGTTGAATGTGCCCTCGTCAATTGCTGCTGGATCGGCCCCATGGGCTGTGATGTAGGCTTTGACTTGCCTACGAACCGATCCAATTATTTTCCCTTGGTGGCCGTGTAATTAGGTGAAATTACGCTATTGATCTGCTCGATCAATTCCATTTGAATTGAAAATGGAAATAATTCCTCGATGTCGGCATAGGTAATCGAGGCCATATCAAAGTCTTTATTTTCTGGCACCAATAACCGCACCAGCTCAGTAATCCTGTTTTCAGTCAAAACCTTATTTCTCGATGTCTCTTTGATCGATGTGCCCTTGACCTCGATGTCATTATCCAAGTATTTGATATCTGGATCAGTCTCATATTTGGCTCGATTGTCCAAAAACTCCTTGGACATATCCTCATAATACTTTTGAGCCTTGTCCTCGTCAATGATCTTGACTCGTTCAAACATAGCATCAGTTTCGCTTGTCAATGGCACTTTGACCTTGAATGTGTGGCCATTCAATTCAAATGATTTGATCCTGAGTGAATCTTTGTTTTCTGTAAATTTTTGGCCAAAAGCATTTGCAAGTTGATTCATTTTCCTGTTCCCATGTGTTTTGATTTGTATTTTATTAATGCGTCTTTTAAATCGCCAGCTAATGAATTGGTCACTTGGACTGCATTGCTTTCAAGTGCTGGCCGAATGAATGGACTGCCCTCGCCCTTGAGCCATCTGGCTGTGCCAAACTCGATAGCAAATGCCCTGGCATCACTGACCATATGCTGCAATTTGTTGGTCTTTTTGTTTTTGAATGTCTTGGACAAAAGTCTTTTTTCGCCTTCAACATCGGGTTGGAATTTCTTGCCTGGTGCGACTGTCACTCTGGATATCATCACCATTGTAGGTGTGGAGTACAGTGAATGCTTGTCTTTGCTGGTAGGTTTTCTGGCCTCAATTTGCAGCGACTTAATCAACTGGCCAGTATCAATATGTGGCTCCAAAAGCACTCGAGCTGTTTCCAACACTGGCTTCATGGCTGCTCGACAAGCATTTTTTAAAATATTATTGGCATCCTTTTCACCAAAATCATCATCGATCTGATCAAGCAAATCCTCAAATTCCTTGAATCCAGACCATTCGATTTTGATATCAGTGGCCATTTAATTGAGCTTTCCAATGATGATTTTTTTGAAAATCATGCTATTGAGCTGGATGACGTAATCGACCACTTCCTCTGGGGTCATCGAGTCGGCATGATGTTTGGCAATATCAAACGCCAAATTAATACCAGTAATTTTTTGCTGAGAAAAACCAAACCAGTCTTTTTTACCTGACTCGGCTTGGTTTATCAAATATCCCAAAAGATCATTATTGTTTTGTATTATTGTCATTTTGTTTTATGTGTTGTTTGACCAGCCGTACAAATTACCTCTGGGGTGAATGCTGAATGTGCATTTTGCCTCGGCCTTGGTGTTCATATCAATTTTGAACTCTGATACTCGACCAATGAATGCATAAGCCACTGTATTGACACCAGCTGTGGCAGCCACCACAAAAGTCCGATCAATCACGCCAGAATAGGCATCAGCTCTCATCAAAAGCAAACCAGCATCTGATGGATTCCATGCAGCCACAATTGTCATCGATGTGGGCTTGGCTTGAGTTGGAATAATATCGGATTGACGCGATCCAGCCACTGCAAAATTGACTGATGCATCATCTTGGCCAAATGCTGGAATGTCCTCCACAAGCAATTGCTCGCCAGTAGTGCCAGTGCCGTTGGCAATAGTGCCAACAATAGGAGCCACTTCCCCAGTCCAAGTGGACAATTGGGTCAATGTTAATGGGGTTGGAGTTGCTCCAGTTTGACACCAGAGTGACGCACTAAAGCCAGGTAAGACTTGATTTGGTAATGCCATGATTAAATCCTTTGAGAAAAATTAAACGAATTGTTTTGTTTTATCAGCATGGGATGTCCATCCGACAATCCAAGATTATCTGGTGCAATTTTACTTGATCATCATAGGTATTGTATAGCATCGAAATATCAATTTTTGATACCAAAATGCCAGCAAATGACCCCTTCACACCAAAAAATCCAGCAAATCCATGCAGAGCCTGAATGATCGTATTTGATGCGCCAAAACAATCACTCATATTGGATGCAAAAACCGATGTTTGAAACACTGGTGTGTCAATGCCTTTGTTGGATTGTGTCGGCCCTGTATAGACTGGCTGATGCACATTCCTCAATTGCCAAGTGACAAATGTTGGCTCATTAGCAAAATTTCTGTTGAAATTTGCATACACTGGCACTGGGTTAACAGTGGCAGCCAATTGATTTTGAATGCACTGGGCATAGACAACAATACTTTGCTGGGTTGTCATACTGCCACCGATGGTGCATTTCTATAACACAAGAATGAAACATTCATTCTGTCGTTCGATTCCATCACATCATTGATCCGATAATCTTGGCCACGCCAGCTGATGGAATAGTGACTTTGATTCATGGACATGGTTTGTGTGTTGGGTGTGAAATTCAAAGTGAATTTAACATTCTTTGTATAAGTCCGATCATCTCTGCTGATTTGTGCAGAATCCCTCACATCCTGAACCAATGCTCGAGTCGCAAACCACAATGTGATTGTGGTGGTCTGCTGCCCAATACTGTCCACGCCATTGGTAACAGTGTTGACATTGATCTGTTCAAAACGTGCAATGGCCATTTATAGCACCAATGGTTTGTAGGGTCTGAGCAATGCAGCTGCGCCCATGGGAATCTGTTTCAGATTCGTTGATGTGGTATCTGATCTGTTGTTGTACAAATGCGTGAGAATCATCAGCCCAGCTTGTTGGATCACTGGATATGATGCATATGGGCTGGAATTTGACGTATAGATAACAACAATCGGGTTTGATATCGCTTGGTTGATTTCGCTTGGAATGCTATTGCAAATCACCTTGTTACCAGTTGGATCGTAAAAATAAGTCGTTGGACTGACAATTGTATAAACTGGTGGAGTGCTGCTGTCCCAATAGCCCACCTCATTGATGATAACGCCTGGGCCATATTGAGTGGATTGGCTGACCTCAGGCAAATCCAAACTGGCCTGAGTACCGCTTTCGCCATTGTAAGCACCATAATAAACACGATACTTTGTTGGGAATATGCTCATTCCCAAAAAGTCCTCAACCATCATTCTGGTGGCCAGCTCTAGCCCAGACAAATAATCATCCTGACTTTCATCATTGTATAAATTGAGCTGATTGGTGATCTGGCTTAATGTTAACCATGGGGTTGAAACATCACGATCAATCTGCTCAATTTTCTCATAAGAAAATGGATTTCTATTTGTGCCCAAAAATGGGCCATTGGTGTAACTGTCCAGAGCCATTTTGAGCCTTTAAGTTGAAAGTCTCACGCCACCAAATACGTCACGAATTGTGCTGCAAACTCGCTTTTCAGCAAATAAAGTCAAAAATCCTGGCTGTGTTTGTTCAAACCATTGGAATGACATTTCTTCATGGTCGGCAATCGTGACAAATCGCTCCCATGCTGCCAAATAAATTGGGAAATTGCCAGCACCAATTTGCTGCATATAGGGATTGGGAATCACTCGATGGCCAAAAATATTGCCGACTGAATAGCCGTCTTTATCGCCAATTTCAAGAAATAGTGGCAAACCACCAGAGTCCTTCAATTCACGCAAATAAGCAATGGTATTGGGATGCATCATCCATGCTGTGGATGGCATATTGTAGTATTGGGGAGGCAATGCAGCATTGAGTGCAGCAATGTCGTTATAAACAATTGTACCGCCAGTGGTGGATGACACTGTCAAAACTGTGTGAATACCATTGGTGATGGCCGATCCATTCGATCCAAATGCAGCAGTTGATCCACTGGTATAACTATTCAAACCACGCAATCCCAATGTCCCACCATAAACAGTCGTTGTCGTGCCAGACTGGTCATTGTTCAACATCATGGATAATGCTTCTTGCTGTGAAAACTCTAAACCGACATCGGTCAAAATGGTTTCATTCAAAGCATTGATATCGCTCAAAACTGCTGTACGAACTGGCACTTGAGCTGCAATTGATCTGATGGGCAATTGCCAAAATGATGTGGCAGTATTGGGTGTTCCCACATTGGGTGTGAATGTATATCCCCAAGGATTGGTCGGATTGGTCACATTACCAGTCTTGACCACAAATGCCTCATCTGAGCCAATGGTCATAATTTCTCTTGATCCAGCTGCTCTGAATGGGTTTGCTAAACGCAATGCTGCAAACGCATCATCATAAATAACTCGACCACCGACACCAGAGCCTGAGCCAGTGAGTGCTGATGCCTCTTTCAAATTGATCGTCACTCGCTTTTGCTTTGTGAGTGATTTTTGAATGGCCTCAAGAATGATGTTTGTGCTCATAAATAAATCCAAAAAATTTTAATGATAAAAAGGTAGGGGAGCAATGCTCCCCCACACTTTTAGTTTGCTGCCGTAGCAGTTGATCGATAAGCAATGATCGAGAATGGATCGACATTGGATGCAGCCAAACGCTTCTCACCGAAGAATGTGATGTATCCAGGCAATGTCTGATCGTATCTGCGTAAAACCATGTTCAAACGATCAACAATGGTGTGGCCACGCTGCCAATCACCAAAGTACATTGGGAACTTGTTCAATGTACCAGCTGATGCTGTGGTGGTTTGTGATGGATTATCAAGATACTTGTTAACCACCACATCAAAGCCAAGCATTGTGCCCACGATACCTGTGCCAGGGCCATCGTTCAAGGGATGCATACGCTCGAAAATTGGTGTGCCATTAGAGTCTTTCAATCCACGGATTTGAGACAACATGAATGGGTTTACCAAGAACTTAGCAGTAGGAGTCCAGTATTGTTGTGGCAATGAGTAGATGAAATTGACCACATCGGTATACGTTACATTGGCTGCGCCAACAGTATTGCCGTTAGTTGTCAATTGATCATAAACAGCCAAACTGTTCAAACCATTGCTAGTTGAAATACCAGACGAACCGAATGCAGCAGTAGTAATTGCACCACCACTGTATGAACCAGCTGCGCCATTATTTGCATACTGATTCAAACCACGCAAACCTTGAGTGCCACCATATGTATTGGGTGAATCAGTTTGATCGTTGTTTTGGATCATGGATTGACCCTCGACCTGGCTGAATTCCATTAGCATATCGTCAACAACATTGGCCTCTAAGCCATCGATGTCATCGAGTGCAGCAGTACGGATTGGGAATTGCACGTTCAAGTCTTGCAAAACCAATTGCCAAATATTGGTGTTTTCAGTTGTTGCTGAACCATTGTTCTGAATGGAATAGCCCCAAGTTGCACCAGCATTACCGACTTTAGCCCTGAACTGATAGGTTGAACCTTCAGTGGTCACGTTGCGAGACAAACCACGCATGGGGTTAATCAAACGCAATGTGTGGAATACTGGATCGTAGGCTGTGCGACCACCGACATTGTAACCGCCACCAGTCAATGCAGAACTTTCCTTCAAGTATGCTTGATACTGATCATCAGATTCAAACAATTTGATTTCTTTTTCCATTTTGCCTTTTTTGACAAATTTGGATAATTGCTCACGAACCATCTTGTTCACATCGCCTTTGATGGATTTGGATGGTTTGATAATGGATGGAGCTGTATTGATCTCAGACAATTTGGCCTCGATGGCTGCCAATTTCTCTGTGGTTGCAACAGAAATTTCTTCCACTTTTGCTAGGGTTTCGGCTTTGACTTCTTCAATCTTGGCCACGTTTGATGCCTCAATGGCATCGACTTTTTCAAGAATTTTTTCGACTGACATGGTGTTTTCCTTATTTAAGACGCTTGGATAGTGCTTTCAACAATTCTCTTTCCTCTAGGGCTTTCAGAATTGAATCGGCCTCGTTGACCACCGCATCCGATTCGCTCGGCTTTGGGGTTTCCTGAATAGTTTCCTTGGCAGCATCACGCTGCTCAATTATCTTCTTCAGCATTGAAGATGCAGTGGTCGCATCTTTTCTTGAAAGCCCAGCATCACGCAGTGCTTTCTCGATCACTCTTGGATTTGCCTGGCCTTGGCCATCGAAATATTCAAGATTCATTACTTCAGCTTTGGGATTGTTTGGGTACATGACAACAGATACCTCACGCAAACCGCCTTTGGTGATCTGAAAATAAGATTCGTCATCCATATCATCATCGCATGGATTACCATCGGCATCGACCATTTGCGCCTCATCGGCATAGGCACCGACTGAAACACCACCAAACATATTGGGTGATTCTTTTAAGACATTGTATAAATCAGAGCCACCGACTGTGCTTAAATATAATTTGCCCTCGGCAGTCATGCCATCATCATCGAATTGGAATTCATTCCATTCCCCGACTGGCATTCCCATATCATTGTGATTCAAAAACATTGGCAATGGTTTGCCAGATTTTGCAAATTCATTGGCCCAGTCCATGAATCCTTCAGGCTGGTAATTGAATCGTCTGCCATCCTCACCATCCCTTGGCCCCCAAGTGGTCACTCTGGCTGCAATTTTTCCACTAGGTGAGTTTTTTGGGTCTGCCTCTTTTTTTAGACTGACCTTTGCCTCGCAAATTAAATTCAATGTTTGCTTCATTGATTACCCCGTTATGTATAGACTGATTAATATCTTGTATTGTAGGGGTTTTATCGGGAATTTGTGCTAGTTTAACATCACTCGATTTCACTTGTGAAGATAAAACCCGAATTATTTTTTTTATATTGCTCATTATTTGGCAGTATTAATGGCCATTTTTGGTGCCGTTGATCCACCACCGCCACCAGTATCCTGTGGGCTGGATCCAGCAATTGGATCGATTTTGGCCACTGGTTTACCGCTGATCGGCACATTGGTTTTGGATATATTGGCTGGATCAAGAGCTGGCAGCTGATCACCACCAGGCACTTTGGGCATATTCAAATATTCCCGAGCCTCATTGGGTGTGAATATCCCAGCTGAAACGCCAGCAGTGACAAAATTCATTTGATCGAGTGCAGCACCTTTTAAAAAGTCCTTGGTATCAAATCTCATGCAAAGATTTGGATATCCTCTGAATAATTGCTTGTTGAATTTTTGCTCGATGTTGATGATCATTGGATACATTGTCGTTTTGTAGAATTCATCGAGCAATGTTTGGGTGTTGTTGTATTTGCCAATCTCAAGGCCCAGCAGCTGCGCTGGCACACCAAACAGCGCACAAATCCGCTTGGTGGTTTGGTCTTTCAATTTGGCTGCATCAGCATCTTGCAAAGTCAACATTTTGACTGTTTCAAATGTCATGCCCTGATCAAGCAGCATTCCTTGGCCAGGCTTACTGGTATCGGTCGGCTTGGATCCAGTCATCGATGCCCATGCCTCTTTTAACCTGGCTGCAATCTCCTTGTATTTGGCATCTGGAATCACCTGATCTGTCTTAAATAAGCCACTGGGTTTTGCACCATTTTGCATGATGTAGTTGGCATACAAGTCAATATCAGTGTCGAGTGCCACCAGCTCTGTGGCCAAAATACCCTTGTTGAAACCAGCCGAGCCTTGCCATGCTGCCTCAGTAATATGGATCACCTGGTAAGGCAACAATGGCTCATCCATGTTAAAACCATAGGTCGGTGTGGACATCCGATAACTTGGATATCGCAAATTGGTCATCTGCACTGTGATCAATGTGGCATCGAGGTTATACATCTCGATTGGGGTCTGCATCGAATCTTTATTGTCTTTTCTCAATAGCAAAGTAAAGCACTCACCAGCCAAATCTTGCCACATACACCATTGATACCAAAACTCATATGCATTTTGAAAATTATTGGGATCTTGCAATAAATTCAATACTTGCTTGGCCTTGGTCTTGTCTCTAGTGCCTGGCAAATTGGATTCCAGCGCATTGACAAATGTGCCATCATCCAATTTGTACATAATGCTGATACCGCACTGGGCCAATGCTCTGGCCTTGACCCCCACGCATGACATGATCGTGCTGTTGCGTGATAGCACCGACATATCGACAATTCGGCCAGCATTGGTGACGCTACTGGTAGTGACGTACAAAAGTTGGAATGCCGAGCCTTGCTGGCCATTCTGATTTGTCCTGACAATCTGGTTTCCCAGCTGAGTTTGGCCAAATAAAGTATTGGATTCTTTGGTCGTTTTACTCTTGAAAATGTCGAATAATCCCATGTTTTTCCCCTATTTTGGCCTCATAGTATCACTAAAATGATCTAAATCCAAACGAACTCGATGCATATGGATTATCCAAACTGCAATGGGCTGCAATGATCATTGCAATAATGCCATCGACCTTGGCTGCTTTATCGGCCTCATTCTTCCTGACTTTGATGTTTCCATTCACATCCTCATAAACCTCGCAATTGGATAATTGCCATCCCAAGAATGGATTCCCATCATGTTTGATTTGTTTATTTAATATCAATTTTTCAACATATTTGCTCGGATTTGATAAAACTCCCATGCCTTGGCCGACTTTTTTCACTGGAATACCAGCCTCATGCAATCTGGCCACCAGACTCGATGCATTGTATGCATCGTATCCGACTTCCTTCACATCATATATCTGGCACTGTTGTTTGATGTAATCGCTCACTTCCCGATCATCCATCACATTGCCTTCAGTGATCTTGAGAATGCCAGAACCGACCGCCACTCTGAAAATGTCGGCATAGTGCTTGGGTATTAATTCCAGCCCAGCCTCGGGCAAAAAGAATTTGAACTCAGCTCGGTAGTCCAGCTCGCCATATCGTTTTAAAGTGCAAACCGCATTCAAGTCTCGGGTGGCTGCCAAATCAAATCCGATGAATACTGCCTCGGGCACTCGATCCTCGATGGGCTGGGTGGCCTCATCCCAGAATGTCCGATCCAGCCAGGCACTCTGTGCCGATACAAATATATTCAAAGTCTTGCACAAAAACTCGTTGAGTGCAGCTGGTTTGTGCTTGGCCTCCTCAGCCCTCTGAGCAATAGCCTCCTCAAAAACCGATATCCCATGCATGGGATTGGCCTTGGCCCAGACTGTCGGATCACGCCAATCATCATTTTGATCTAATGAATAAAGCAGCCCAAACCACCTCGGATTGTCCTTGGCCTCGCCATATAGCATGGATTGGTACATCGAGAAATCTTCATAAAATTTGGTGTCCTTGGTAAAACTGGCAGTGGTGATATAAATCCTCAATGGATTTTGTCTGGCCACCATACCTGAGTGCAGCACCTCAATGGAGTTTCTGTCCACAATTTGGGCAGCCTCATCCACAATCACGCATGATGGGTTTTTGCCATCCCCTGTTTTCTTTGTGTCTCGGCTGAGTGCCTTAAACATCGATTGTGAATCCCCAGCTTTTTTGACCTCATATTTGCTGGGGTTGTAGCAGTCGGCCAATTCCTTGGGCATATTCTCAATGAACCCTTTGGCCGAATCAAACACAATGGTGGCCTGTTCCCGATTGGTGGCCAGAGTAAACACCTCTGGGCCAGCCTCGCCAAATTGCAGCTCATATAAAGCAATGATGGCCGTGATGGTCGATTTGCCAGCCTTCCTCGGAATAAACAAAATCACATCGGTGACCATGCGCTTGGTCTGATTCTTTTTTGACCTGAACCCATATATGGCACAAATCAATAAAATCTGAAATGGCTCCATCACTATGGGATCGCCAGCATTCGGCCCCTTGGTATGTTTTAAAGTGGCTGCAAAATTTAAAACGTGCTGTGGATAATCTGGATCAAAAATCCATTCCCAAGTTTTATTCTCATATTGATCGACAAATCGCTGGCACGCCAGCTGCACATCCCGACAAACATTGATCTCGCCCTTGGTGACTTGGATGGCATACAAAATGCCGTCTTGGTATTTCATGCAGCCTTTGGCCCTTTGAGCAATGAATCAATATTATTGGATTTGTCGGTTTTTTGGCCAGCCAGCCTGGCTTTGGGTGTGAGTCCCAATTCGCCCATTAATCTGATGCACTGCTCCAATGCCTTGGCTCGAATATTGACCAATGGATTAATGGCTGCCGTTTTGCCATCATTGTGCCAAATCATTAGCTGGTCATTGGTAAGCCTCATATTGCAATTGACGTACATTTCCATGGTATCGGCCAGCATTCCCAATGTGTGCCGATTTTGATTATCGCCAATTCCATAAACATCAAACAAAAAATCTGATGCCTCTTTGACAAATTGCTTTTTGTCAAATTTCTCTGGATGGTCGTGCCATTCCGCAAATGGCATTCTGGTTTTCAGCTCGGCTGGAATAGCTGCTGGTTTGCCAGACTTGCGTACTATGCGAGTCCCTTCAATTGAATGTAATTCAGCTGGTTTTCTCATGTTAACCTTCCCCTAGGGAATTCCCTAGCCCATTTATACCCCCCAATTTGTTTTGCAGAAAATTGGG
>Ga0208499_1000350_pt1 | contig 18155 bp, 16 predicted proteins | sample CryBogCBE07Jul09_FD_185504 | JGI IMG/M metagenome (GOLD analysis project Ga0208499, IMG submission 185504) | Freshwater microbial communities from Crystal Bog, Wisconsin, USA - CBE07Jul09 (SPAdes) (version 2) | ecosystem: Environmental > Aquatic > Freshwater > Lake | place: Crystal Bog... | reverse complement strand
CTATCCCGTATATTTAGTACACCCGTAGGGATTCGAACCCTCAACCACGCTTGCGCATTACCGGGTTGGAACCGGCTGGTCACGCCAATGAGCGGATGTATTTTGGGAGTTCGACGGGTTACGATGAGGCAGCTGTCATCGACCGCTAGACTACACCTATATTTTTTAATCCATTGATAGATTGTTGTCCTATCAACTTTATATTTTTCTCCTGTTTTTTTATATCCCAAATTTTCAACATCTAATAACAATTGTTCATAAGATGGTTTATTAATAGTAAATTTCCATTTTTTATTCTTATTTGAACAACTTCTACATCTTAAACTTCTGTTACTTATTTCTATACCGCATTCGCATTTTTTTATTGGTCTTTTTTCTACTAATTTTCTTTTCTGTCCATTTGATAAATATCCATTAACATCACCTAATTTAGTGTCAATTTCTTTAATTATATAATTTAAATATTTTTCTCCTTGTTTGATACTAAAATGTTTTATATCAGATATATCAATTACTATTAGCTCAATTTTATTTTTATAACATTCACTTATTTTAAATAAATCTTTCTCTTTTATTATTTTTAATTTATCATTTCCAAATATTGGATCATAATGAAATATACCATTTAGTTCAAAGGCCAATTTAAGCATTGGAATATAAATATCTAATTCATAATTACTAGTTAATATTTTTCTATCGTTGAATAACATTTCAAAATTATACCTATTTATAAGTTCTTCCTCTATAAATAATTCTATTTTGCTTCTATTTCCTCCCCAATTTTTATTTCTATTGAAATCAATCCCCCTACAGATACCAGAACAATAGAAAATTCCATTTTTATTTATTTCCTTTTTATTTCTATAAATTTCCTTATTACATACTGAACAATTAACATATTTTCCAGTCATACTACCTTTATTTGAACAAACTCTAGAACAATACTTAACAGCATTTCTACTATTTCCGGATAATGCTCTTTTAATATACTTTTTTGTAGAGTTGAATTCCTTTTCACAAAATTCACATTCTAGTATTATATCTCTATTATTTAGATTTTCATAATTATTTATATCAAATTTAGGTTTCATAGGGAGTGTGATTTTTAATAGTATATATTGAAAATCACACTCCCTGTATTTTTGGTGACTAACGGAATTCGAATCCGTGTTTACCATGATTCACAGTCATGTCCCGAAGACCAACACGGGTTCTAGTCACAGTGGTACAGGTGGAAATCGAATCCACGTCCTTTCCTGTCGCGGGGCTTCAACCCGCCGCTAAACCATCTCAGCTACTGCACCATATTACATAAGAGGTACTTCAATGTTTCTAATACCTTTTTCTTCACTTAAAATCTCTCTCAAACACTTTAAATATCCTTTTTCAACTTCAATCATAGTCCAATCCTTCAGCTCTATTGCTCTTTTTATCCTCTTTTTTGTAATTAATATTTTTCTAATCGTTGTCATAATTAAATTTTTAGCAATAAAAAAACCCAAACTTTTCAGTTCAGGTTTCTCAATCTTAATATTTTTCTAGTTTATCCCCAGTTATCATCGGACATTTTAGAAAACAGATTACCTGAACGCTTGGTTTTAAACCAATGTTTAGAAAATTTGCTAAAATGTTTATGTTTCATTACTACTGACATATAATTAGTTTTTTATTGTTTTGTTTCACAAAGATACGGCGACATTTTTAAATCACCAAATCTTTTTTCTTAAAAGTATATATTATATTTTAAAACTCTCTTTTGTTTATTTTTTATTTCCAATTTTCATCAATGTATTTGGCAATATCATCTAAATAATCTCCTATATCAACTCCTTTCATACGACCACCTTCAACTTCATAAATTTCACCACAAAATCCATCACCACCAGCATATGTAGAACAAAAGTCTTCATCTTTCATATAGGATTCTAGTTTCTTTTTAATCTCATCAAGATTTGTTGACTTATCACCATCTTCGTCTAAAACTTTTTTAATCTTTTCGTCACGTTTTTCTGATAGACTATCAAAATCAATTCCTTCAAAGAGTTCTGCTAATTCACCAATAAATGATTTGTGACTTAGGTTAACCATTGAACTAAGGTGACCACCTTTGTAATTATACACTTTAAAGATACTATACGTTTTTGCCATAATTTAGTTATTTTCTATTTGTTTAATTTGTTTTTGTAATTCTTCTATCTTCTTTTGTTTTTCTTCTTCTTTCTTTTTAAGAATCTTTTGTTCGTGATCTTCAATATCAGAATCACTCATTCTTTCTATTAATAAGGCTTCAATTGGGTATCCAATATGATCACAATGATATTCTAATGAAACATAGTTAGCACCTTTTTGTTTAAACTCATTCAACTTATCAATAAGTCTATCAATTAAAATTGGATAACCGTCTTTATAATAAGATCCTACTGAATTAGGATATTCCTTTTCTTCATCATTATACCAATCTTTACCAAATAAAGTATTCATTAAATCCATGTCTATTTCAGAGAACTCAAATTCATCTAATGATTTAATTGAATAGTATTGTTTTTCCATATTATTTATTTTTATAAAATTCTTTTAACTCTCTCATTTTCAACATATCATTCACTGGTATAGAATAACGATACCATCTTAGATAAACCGGAGCTAATGAATTGGTTATCATGCCGTTCTCAAGTTGATAGTCACAATTGGATGAAATTTCACCACATTGTGTTCGATGAAATCCCCTATAAGCAGTTTTTTCTCCAAAAGAAGGTAAAGTCTTACCTCTAAATTCAAAACTAATACCATCATCAGCTGGATCAGAATATCGTGATCCCCCTTTTTTAGCTTTGGATAAAGCCATTTCCATCAATTGAGTGTATTCATCATCAATTGGATTTTTTAACCTATCCTCTTTTTTAGGCTCTATATAAAGAAGATAGTTTGATTTGTCGTCTCTATGCATAATTATTTCTTATTTGTTTATCAATATCTTTTCTCTTTATCGACTCTCTTTTATCGTATAACTTTTTACCTTTAGCGATGGCTATTTTAATTTTAAACCTACCATCTAATTCAAAAATTTCAAGAGCAATAATCGTCATTCCTTGATTCACTTTCACCTCACTAATTATATTTCGAATTTCCTTTTTTGTTAAAAGTAATTTTCTATCCCTTTTCTCTTCATGATTATTATATGAAGATTGTTGATTTTTAGAAATGTGTAAACCTTTGATAAAAATCTCATTATCAAATGTATAGCAGAAAGAATCTTGTAAGTTAGCATCACCATTCCTTAAAGATTTCACCTCAGAACCAACTAATTTAATTCCGGCAGTAAACTCTTTAATAATGTGATATTCGTAGTATGCTTTTCTATTACTAATTTTCATAATTACAAAGATAAAAAAATAATCACATTTCTGTGATTATTTTTTTTTGGTTAACACTGTGTTCAGAAGTTTATAGATACTGATCTAATAGATCAGCCAATTTTTTCTTACTTATCATTCCGGTCATTCTTTCTAGAATTTCACCATCTTTATATAAAATTAAAGTTGGAATGCTTCTTACTCCTAACTCGGTTACTGTTTCTGGATTTTTATCTGCATCTAATTTACCAACGGATAATCTACCCGCGAAATCGCTTGAGATTTCGTCAATAATAGGCTCAAGTTGCTTGCAAGGTCCGCACCATACAGCTTTTACATCTACTAATACCAAGCCTTTGCTTGTAAAGTCTTTATAATTTGTGTCTGTTAATTCACTTACGTATGCTATCATATTGATATTTTTTATTTTTATATTTTAAGTAGATTGAAAAGTTTAAAATACAAGGGAAGCACCACTTTTTAATATATATTTTATGAAAACAGACATAGCTTATATTTACGCGTTAATTGATCCAAGAGATCAAATAGTTAGGTATATTGGTAAAACAGTAAATCCAAAAAATAGATTATCAGGTCATATTACGGAATCAAAAAAATTTACTCATCATAGGGCCAAATGGATGCGAAATCTAATAGAAAATGATATAAGACCTATTTTTAAAGTTTTGGAAATATGTCCTCTATCTGATTTTATTTATTATGAGTCAAAGTATATTCAAATGTATAAATCAGATAAATTAACAAATTCTGATGAAACAGGTCAAGGTAGTACTGGTAGAAAAAGAGAAATAATTTATAATGCGGCCAAGAAAATAAGTAAAAAAGTTTATCAATTTGATTTAGATGGAAATTATATCCAAGAATTTGAATCTACGAGAGACGCTGCTAGAAAGATGAACACTCTACATTCACATATTTCAAGATGTTGTAACAAAATTCTTAAGCATACTGGTGGTTATATCTATACCTATCAGAGGTTGTCTAAAATTGAAAAAGTTTCAAATCCAAATGCTGTAAAAAAATCAGTAATTGAAATTGATAATAATGGAAATATAATTAACGAGTGGAAATCAATAATGGATTGCTCTAGAGATACGAGAATTGATAATGGTAATCTTAGTAGAGTTTGTCATCATAAACTTAAAAATATTAAAGGAAGAATATTCAGGTTCAAATAAAAAAGAGAGACATTTGTCTCTCTTTTAGTATAAGTTTAAAGATACATATCATCTAATATATCAAATTCTTTTTTAGATTGAGATATTAAAATTGCTCTACCATTTCTTATTTGTGACTTGATAGTACTTAGATTTTTATTAAGATCTTCAGCTATATCTTTATAAGCCATCTTATTAATCTCTCTCATTTCAATGACTTTTTTATAAGGATCTTTTAATTTTGAAATATGACCTTTCATAATTTCTGCCTTTTTAGTAGTTAGACTATTAATATGGTCATTACTTTCTTCTTCTTTAATAAAATCTTTAAGTGTAGTTCCTTCTTCATCTACTTCAACATCAATTGATACAGTCTTCTTTTGATTTTTAATTTCTTGTAACATAATGTTTCGAGCGATGGTAAATAACCAGGTTGAAAATTGAGATTTTTCTTTCTCATATTTGTCGATTTTTTCAAAAGCTGTCATAAAAGATTCTGTAGTAACATCTTCTGCTTTTTGAACATCGTTTTTACACATTTTAGAAGTGTAATAGATTAGTTTAGGGTAGTACTTGTTGTAAAAGTGTGTGAAGTCATTTCCCGTTCTTTCTTTAAAGAGTTTTTCATGCTCTGAAAAGGATTTAATTGCCGTCAAATTTAACATAATTCCGTCTTATTTTTTTTATTTTGATTTCTCAAATCGCTTATTATTACCGTTATATAAATAATTTATATTCAGTATAAATATAAAAGTTTTACTATATATAACTTTATTTCAAATTTAATATATTTTTTTGATTTATCCTCCTATTTAACTTTTTTTCACGATTTTAAAATTTCATAACAACCACCGAAAAAGAAAATTAATCAATTATTGATCCGATTTTTTTCTCTCTGATTTCAGAAATTATTATTGATAAAATATCATTTTTCCCAAACATTTCATCTAATAGCTTAATATTATTGTAAATACTATTTGATTCAAAATATTCTTCAAGATTAGGCTGATTGTTTATAATAAACTTTTCCCATTCCTCTTTTGAGTTAATATCACTTACTGGTGGTGTCCAATTATGTTCACAAATAAGAGAATGTTTAAAGTCTGGATATACATTAACACCAGCTTTAGCCATCTTCATTTTTATAAATAGGTGTAAATTTTTCCTTATATCTAAAATACCATTACCAATATTATCAGTTATAATATCAAAAATTGATTTACCAACAGTCATTATTTTAATTTCACCATTGATATAAATATTAAAAGCATATTTTGTTTGAACTATTTTATTATTACCGGTATAATGTGCTATTCTTTTAAGATATTTACCCTCTGTGTCAATTATCTTTTTAGATCCGGCACCTGAGCCGCTAATACCACTACTATAAGCTACATGATATTGCTTGTAGGTAGAAATGCTACCATCTTTATTAATGAATGGTAGAATTTTAATTATATCACCATCTTGTAATTTATGAAATGAATCAAATTTCATTTAGTAATTTTTATATTTCAACATATTTTCTAATTCATCAACAGTAACAATCTTGATTCCCAATTCAATAGCTTTCTTTTCTTTAGAAGAACCACTACCTTTAGTTTTCATTACTAAATGTGTTGTACTTCTTGATATACTAGATCCTATCTTCCCACCATTTTCCACTATGAATTTTTCATATTCAGGAACTCTAATTCCTGTGAATACAAATGAAGTTCCTCCTAAATCATTACCTACTGTAACTGTTTCAGTTTTTTGTTGAATGTTGATAGGTAAATCTTTAATAAAATCAAAGAATTTATCATAATTATTTACATAAGACTTAGCTGAAATTTCAGCAAAACCTTCAATATTCATAACTTCCTCAACAGTAGGCTTAGTTGTGAAATGTTCTAAAAGGGCTAATTTTTTACTACCCAGTCCATTAAATATCCCAGTTGCGTGTTGCAATTTAGATAGAGTCACATCTTTAACACAAGCTTGAATTGAATTATATACAATAGTTGATTTTCTTTTACCAAACCTATCAATTTTTTCCAAATCAGATGGTTTAAGGTTCAAGATATCTTTAACACTTTGATATCCTGCTTCCCAAAGTTGAGTAATTACACCTTCTGACACATTCTTAGCTTCAAGAATTTCAAAGAAAGCCACCAATTTTTTTAATTTCTGATCATCGGTTTCAGTTAAGGTAATCAATTCAACTCCATTATCGTTCCAATCGATGTTAGGAACATCAGGCATTACAAAATCAACTGGCTTAGTTACATCAGCGATGATAGGAATAACCATTCCAGACCTTTTAACCACAACTTTAGCACCAACTCCTAATCCTAAATCTTTAACGAAACGGGCATTGTTGCCAGTTACATTAGAAACTGTAACACCATCAAGGCGAATAGGTTTAACATGAAGAGTTGGTTTAAGATAACCTTGTTTAGAAATGTTCCAAGTAATACCGATAACTTCTGTTTCTGCAGACTGCTCAAAACTTGGATGTTTGAATGCACGAGCCCATACAGGGTTATTTGAAGAAGTCTCACGACCTAATTGATTTTGTTTTTGTAAATCATTTATTTCAATGATAACACCATCAATTTCAAAATCAACAGACCATTTGTGAAAAAGGTCAATTAATAAATCTTCTGTTAAATCAGAGATTTTACAAATATGATAATTTACTTTATAACCTGATTCTTTAGCATTATTTAATGTATCAAGAATATCTTTCTTTGTAGAAAATTTGAATTTATGTTTAGTATTAACAACTGCACCATAAGTAATATAATGACAATCTTTAAGAGAGTCAGTAGCATCTTTTGAATTCATTAGACCCGCTACAAGATTTCTTGGATTAGCAAAATCTGTTGAATACTTATCAATGAATACTTTCTTAGGCATCATAATTTCACCATAAGAAAAGTCAAATTCATATCCTAAAGTGTGTGCAAATTGTTTAAGATGATTTTGAATTAATTTATAATGTTCATTTGATTTCTGACCGACAGTTCCATCACCGCGAGTCCAGGCTTCCTGTGTATTCTCATTTACACAAAGGGAAAGACCATCAAATTTAGGAGTAATAATAACTTTTTCAGATTTTGAGATAGATTTAAGACGACACCAATCATTGATATCATCCATAATTTTAATCTTATTCATAGAAGCCATTTCAATCGGAAGACGACTTTTACGAGAATCATCTTCAACAGAAATGCCGACTTTTGTAAGTAGTTCATCATCAGGTGATAAGAGACTTAATTCTTCAACAAGCTGGTCGTATTTACTATCAGATATAATAGGTTTTCCTAATCTATAAGCCTTATTAGCTTCAATTATTTTAGAGCGGAGTGTTTCTATCATATAATTTTATTTATACAAATATACAACTTTTTATTTGAAAACCAAAATTTCTTTAATTAAAATATCTCTTTGAAGGCCCTTACCCAGACTATTAATAATATCTTTCCAAAAGCTTTCAGTTAATTTATTAGAATGAATCGGTGAATAAACATTATTTTTAACTGTCATCCCATATTCAAAAGTATCTACTTCTCTATCATCTTGAACTACCACCGTAAACTCTTCTCCAACAATTATTAGGTAAATACTAACCTCATTTGACAATTTATATAAATAAGTGTGGATTCGACTGACATACTCACTGGCTATTCTGGGATATTTAAATGGTGTACGCCATAGAGATTGTTTCATTGATTCTGCCTTTTTCAAAGTTGTGATATAAAACCCGCGTATTTTTACTTCGTCGTATTTACATACTACCATAGCAGGTATTTTTTTAAACCCCAAAGACTTCAACTTTTTTAAATAGTTCATTTTTTACTTAGCAAAGGTAGTAAAATTAATATATAATAAAAATTTATCGATAAAATGCCATCTCAAAATTCATTTAATACGGTAGCCGAACAAGTTATACTATTTAATAATAATCTAGTTCAAACCTTATCACAAATTAATCAGTTAATTACTTCGCCTAGCCCATCAGTTAGTATTAATATTACAGATAAATCCGGAGTTGTTAGTCAATTTTCACTTCCTTCATTTGGATTTTTAAAATCTGAAATTGATAGATTGAATAATAATATCAATGCTATTTATAATGTTGATAATTCTGGTGCACTTATACAACCTTCATCAAGTAATATATTTCAGAAAGTCGTTACTGTTAATCTTAATGTAGAACCGAATGATATTACTAACTTAGCTGTAATTACAAACTTTAAGTCTGATGCTAATAATTTCTTTGATGGTTTGGTCGATCCTTTATTATCAGTAGAGTTTGATTTGAGTAATAAAATTCAAAATAATGTTAGAAAAGTATTATGTAGAAGATATATTGTAGATTTTGAACAAGATGCCTTAGGAAATTTGACCAATTTAGGTCAATCTGCATTAAATAGTTTCAATACTCTATTCAGAAATAACAATTATATTGTTCTTTCTGAATTTCAAAATTGGTTGGGAACTACACCGGGTGTAGCAAATCCAACATTACCGGTTTATAGTGAAGAAACATTTGAATTAGAACCTAATCAATTACAATATGATGGTATATTCTCTGTCTTAAAAACCGAGACTGATACTATAAATAATAAATTATGGTATTGGTTAGATACTTTGAATTACTTAGATACATCTACAGAACAGATTAAGCAATTAGCAGTTAGTGATGAATTAATTGTTAATCAAGACAATTCAACCACCGTCTATACAATTGTTGATATATCTACAGCTTCTTCTAGTCCTAAAGTTTCATTACAAAGAAGTCAAGGAAACATGCCTATACCTATTGGCAATGGCACACTAAAAATATATTCACCAGTTTTCTATAGTAAAAAGGTACAAATAACAATCGGATTTAATGAAAGAACTGTTGTTTTTATTAAGCCTTTGAATATGGATAATTACATTTTATCTAAAAATTGGAGCTTAGGTTCTGGTTTTTATACAAATGATTTAACATTAAATTCAAATGATAGCTATAATGGTTTTAGTATGAACCAATATTATAGCACGGTAGTCTATGATTATGGTAATGTAATTAAGGATTTAGTTGCTAAAAAAATACCAAATACTTTAGCTATTAAACCTAACGCTCCTGTTTTAGATATCAATAGCTTTAGTGTTGTTCAAACAAATAAACATTTAACAGATAATACAAATTCTACTGAATTAAAAAGTAAGTATAACCAACAAAAATCATTACAATCTGAAATTGATCAAATAAATCAAGCTATTACAGATAAAAATAAGCAATTACAAATTACAAGATTTACATCTGATGCAGCTAAACAACAATTTCAAAACGAGTTAAATAAATTAACAACTACTAGAGATGCTAAAACAACATCACTCAACACTTTAACTCAGGATATTTTAAATTTATCAAATGCTGCTGGTAATTCTGTTGATTATCAATTTTCTGTTAGAGGTTTCTGGGCAATGCCAGCACCTGCTGTATCTACTGGTACAAAGCCTCAACAAGTTATACAATTTGTAGTTCAATATAAAAAACTAAGTATTGATGGTAATGAAACTCCAATCACTACTTTTAATGTTTCTAATAGTAGCTCAACTACAGGTTCGACTAGTAGCATTGCTTCTTTTTCAAACTGGATATCTCTAAACAGTCCGGTAAGAGGTAGAACATTTGATCCAGCTACAGGTAATTATACTTGGAATAATGTAGATATATCAAATCCTGATGTTGTCAATATTAACCAAGTTGATATCCCAATAGAATACAATGAACAAATACAAATAAGAGTTAAATCTATTTCAGAAGCTGGTTGGCCTGAGTCACCTGGTGAATCAGATTGGTCAAATATTATTTCTATACCTTTTCCAGATGCTTTAAAAAATAATGTGAATCAAACAAATGCTATTATCACTGATTCAAATAAACAGGATATTAAAAATAGCATTCAATCTGATTATAATGCAAAAGGATTAGACACACACTTATCTGAAACAGCCGTTATCAATAATAAAACATACTTACATAATGCGGCTAGTATTTTATCTGGATTCAAAGACTCAAATGGTATTGCTATTGATCTATATGACTATTTAGTTAGCTTACAAAATAGAATTGTTGCACTTGAACAACAAATTAATAATGCTAAAGGTCAACTTCAAGTTATTGTATTCAATAATTCTGATCAATATGTAGTTAAGAATGGTTCCAAATTATCTTTCACAGTTGAATGTGAAGATTACTTAGATCCTTATACAGCTCCTGGTGTTCCAACAGGTAGAGTTTATGCTAACAGTATATATGTTGTAAGAGACTTCTTGTTGCAAATCAGTAATGTTTCAACTACTTCACCACTTGGTTTATTATCAAATAGAGTTTATGTTAATCCAACAAATACTGATGTATATAACCCATCAGCTCCACAAGTTTTCTGGGTTAATGATCAGAATGAGTTAATATTTTCTAACCTAACAGGACAAACAAAAACTCAACTTGATAATCAATTTATTTGGATGGTTAACTATGATAGTATCAACCAAACATCTATCACAAAACTATCTGATAATATTGGAAATGGATTTATTGGTAATAATAGTAACTCTATTACGAATGTATTATCATCTACACAATTTAACTTAGGATACTCAGAAAATTCTATCTTATCTTTTGTTGGTAACAACAACTCTCTTCTTGATGCTTCTAAGTGGATTGATGATACTATCAGTGTAGCAAGTACAAACAAATTATTAACTTCAATACACCCTTCAATTAAAGATATTTCGAACTTAGTAGAAACTAATTCTGCTAAAAATCACGAATTAGATGGTGGTGTTGGAAATTCTATAAATATACCAATTTATATTTATTTTAAAATGAACGCTCTTGATTATAGTCAATCAGGTTTAAACAATGAGTATATCAACCTGAACTCAGCTAATACTACTATCAAACATACTAAAGAAGTTAAATTCTTTATGGAAACAGATGTTGATAATAGACCTTTTGAATTTTCTATTAACTTCACTATTAATAGAAACAAGGTAATTATTAATAAAGTATTAACACCTGTTCAAGTTGTAAAAAATATTAACTAAAACTGATGCGAAGTTTTTCTATATTAAGGACAAATGTTGGTTTGACTACTAATGTAAAATTAATGGTATCTGGTGAATACAATTTATATTTAGAGTCAATAGATTCTGATCCTAAATTATCATCTAGCAAATATAAAAAATTTGCCATTAGTAGTGAAAGTTATTATGATGAATCACTTCCGCTTTTTTATAACGGACTCCCTAAATCAACAGCTTACTCTGTTTCATCAAGTGTAAATAATACTCTTTCAATTGATACTGCGATGAGTGTTAAATATGATGGTGATAATGATATTATGTTTACTTCTTTTGAAAATCAATTTGATGATATTTATCAAATGGGTTGTAGAAATATCATTGACAATAAAAATTATAACGAAGAATATGAATGCTTCGCTCCGTTGTATATCGGTAATGATGGTGTGCCTGAAAAGTTTATTATTTTAAGAATAGACGGTCCTGGATTAATTGAACTGAATAAAAATAACTTTAGGAATAATATAATCGACAACTTTAAATGTGTAACTATTTTTGATTTAAGTAAGAATACACCAGTGGGTAAATGGTTAGATAAAAACTTCGTTAGTAATCCTAATTTTCCAGTGACACCATTTTATATGGATTTTAGAGATTTAGAATTCTCATTTTGGAATGGAATAGACTATGAGGTTGGTGGTTATGCAACAAAACCATTCTTTTTAAATACTACTTTGGAGTATGAAAATACATATTATGATTTTGAAAATTTAGTATATGACGGATATAAAAATAATAAAGTAGTATTTCCTAACATTATTAATTTTAGCTTTTTATTCGATGACATACCAGCTACCCCAGATTCAATTAGAAATTGGAGTATTAACAGATATATGGGATTTTATCTTGATGGTATGGAAAATTCATACAATTTTAGTCCATATACTTTGCCGAATTTAAGACCAGATGTTGTTATACTTGGTGGTAATATATTAAGCAGTCCAAGCAATGAAAATCCATTTGTTCAAAATTGGAGTGATATTACATCACCTTATATTGAAGTGAATGGTAATTTTTATCAAGTTCAACAGTATACCAGAACATATGAACCACATATGGCTAAGGTTAAATTAGATAAAAATGTTTATGCTGATGAGATTGTTCCTATAGAGAGAAATTTCTATAAAATTATTAGCGATGTCAATTTACAAGGATTAACATTTAGTGGAATAAATAGTAATTTAATAACTATAAGTGCGACTAATTCAGGCTATTCTATATACTTAAATAACGGAAATGATTTAATTCCTGACTATGACACAGCCGATCTTTGGTTGATTGAAATTGATTCTAAACATCATGTTATTAAAAAAATAAATGGTATTTATTATATACAATCTGATTATGGTTTTAGTATGAGTCAAAGCCAATTTGTTTACTGGATAAATAATCCAGATCCGAATTATAGAAAAGTATTGGACTTAACAATAACCCAAAATTTCAACCCAATGCCTTTTAAAGTTTATAAATGTAATTTTACGGATATTAAAGATTTTGATACTTCTATAGTAGATACACAGTATTCAAAATTTGAATATGAATTACCACTACAATTAACACATACAGACGAACCTAAAATGTATGTTACTAACTATGAAAGTGAAAAAAATCCAAAGGATTTTGATGATTTTATTATAGGCGGAAAAGTAGTTAATATACCATCTTCTTCTGAATACACATCAAATGGTGAACTATTTAGGATACAAAATAATGATCTATCACCTATATGGCGAAAAAATCCAATTCGAGTTAAATGGGGATATCAAAACTCATTATCATCGAATGATTATCCTTACTTACTAAATAATTCTTTTTTATCAGAAGATTTTAATAGAACAACAAATCCTTTCGATCCAAGCCCAGATAGAAAAGAAAGAAACTTAGATTATTTTTATACAATAAATTCTTCAACAGCTTCTTATAGTTATCATAGTTTGCATGTTGAAAAAACTATTGGATCTGATATAGATATGAACTTCAAATTTGAACTTAATAAGTATTTAGGCACTGCTTCTGATTATTTTTCATATTTCTTTGGAAAAACTGCTAGCTTTTTAAATGGTTCAAAAATTGTTAAAACTAATAAGTGGTCTACTTTTGAAAAAGGTGATAATATTGTTCCAAATTCAACTCTTTTTAGAGGTTTAAAATTTGACCTATATGATGTTAGTGATATAAAATCTGGTAGTGTTAATATAAATAGTATTAACTTAGAATCTAAAAATAATTATCAAGGATATAAATTTTCAATCTTATTATCTGAAAATGATTATAAGGTAACCCCTTCACCGGCAGATATATCAGTAGGTATTTTAGGGACATTTTCAAATAATCTTTCTTGGTATGTTATAGAAAAATGGGAGCCAAATAAGACTTATAATATAAATGATATCGTTTCTTACTATGATATTCTATATATTGCTTTAACACAATCAACAATAGTTGATCCTAATATGAACCCATCACTATCTAGTGATTGGTCTACAACGACTTGGTCTCCAGTAACTTTGGTTTTCTGGTCACCTTCATATTCATATTCACCTAATGATTTTGTTTATAATAATGGTGAATATTACTACTATGACCCAAGTAACAGTTCATCTACTTTTTGGGAGCCATTTATTACTTATAATACAAATAACATTGTTGTATATGGTGATAGTGCTTGGATATCAACTACACAAAGTAATACTACACAACCAGGTAGTACTAATTTTTGGAGAAGCGGAAACAATACCTATTACTATTGGGAAAAAACCAACACTAAAACTGCTTGGTCTGTAATCGAACTATGGTCTACTGTAAATACCTATACCTATACACATGATCCGATACTTAATACCGATTCTGGCTCTATTATAAAGCCTAATTCTGTGATTAATTTGCCTGGTAAACCATATGTTGTTTATAATAACATATTATATCAGTTACAAGTTGGTTATTCATCAGGTGATATACCAGGGATATCTCCAGTTTGGAAGAGAATTTATAGTATGGTTCCTGATACTAGTTATCTATATTATAAATATGATAACCCTATTATATTTTTGAATAACAAGTATTATCAATGTTTATCAACTTCAAAATCATCAACTTTAGATGATGGTATTTGTATTTATATTAATAAGTTATTTAAAAACATCTTAGTTAATATTTATATCAATGATAACACTTTATTAAATTTATCTAATACTGACAGAGATATGTTATATAACGATTTATATTCGGGTATAACCGCTCTTAACTTTACGAGTGCTATAAACGACATTTCAAATAAATTTGGATTCAGTAATTATCTGCAATATGTAATTATTAATGAGGATGGATCTTTAAACACATATGATTTTAATAATATATCACAATTACCATGTATATTATTGTACCAGGCCCCTGACCAATTATTTAGTAGAAGAAATTCGATTAATATCACGCCACTATCATTAAGCAACAGCCAAATAAAACCGAAAAAAGTTTTAAATAATGGCACAATTACAACATTAGATCAATTAAATTATTATAATGGCGATAGTTTAGCAACACAAGTTAGTAGAAATCAAACTGATCCATCAATCATTCCTAACTATAGTGGTTTACAAAATAATATTTATAATACATTATATAGATATAGTGGTAATTATTGTCCAATTTTCTATAGCATATCACTATTTCAATCACCAGATTCCTCAACACTTCGAGTAGGAAACTATAAATTTGACACATCGTTGTCTGATTTTGGATTGATGAAGGAAAGAGTTATGTCTAAAATAAATAGAAATGGAACAGTCTTGAAGTTAGCTAATGCTGCTAATATCAATTCTATTTATCCTATGATAGATGAATTTGGATATACTTTTAATGACTATTTTATATTTAAATCTACATGGGATTATCAATACTATATTGAATGTAACAATTCAGATCAAAATGTTATAATAGCATCAAATAATAATATATTAAAACCATGAGAAGAAATTATATAAGCCCTGAATTTACATATAATGGTCAATATGGAACTATGAATATGATCGAAGAAACATCTTTCTTTGGTTCTAAAATGTTGTATATTCAGAACTATATTTCAGTGGATAATCAAAATATTGTCTATTATCAAAATTCTAACAATGAGCAAGTAAATTTCTCAATAGAGAAAAATTCATCACCTATAGTTTATAGTTCATTTTCTGATAAGCAAAAAAACCATACCATTATAATTGACCCAACACAAAGTAGTGCTCAAAAAAATTATAATACTAAGTGGTTAGTAACAATTGATCTAAAAACTATATTAAGTAATTTCTTATTTGCTACATTAAAACAAAGTAGGACTTTTAATGGCATTACTAATAACATGACTATCTATAATAATATTAATGCATCAATTAATGAGTATATTAGTAAGAATATATTGAATAGATATGAATTTAGCTCGATAGACTTCTATGTACAGTATCAATCCTTTGTACAAAATGGGTCATTAAGATATAATAATTCATTTATAGAGTTGAACGATTCTACATATTTGATTAAACAATTACAATCAACTTTGAATCAAAGTGGTGGTAGTATAACCATAAATTTTAATCAAAGTCAAGATTCGGCTTCCTATAATTTTAATTATTATTTCAACTTATATTTTAAAAGAATATAAATATAATATGGATGATGATAAACTTTATCAAGGATTAATTAAAATTCTTAAAACATTTAAAAATAGACCATACCATTTAGCTAAATATTTGGTAGAAAATAATGCTTTTACAGAATCATTTATTAAAAAAATTATTAATTCTAATATTATCAAGTATTCAGATAATACTATGACCTTTCAGGATATAAATGAAATGAATGAATATTTTAATTCATTGTTAGAAGAGACCAAGAAAGAAAAAACACTCGAGGAAATTGCAATTGATTTAAATAAAAAATTAGAACAGCTTTTAAAAGAGGAAAAATATGAAGAAGCCATCTATATTAGAGACTATATGATTAAAAATAATATTCCTCGCATAAATTTTTAAACTTTTATTTTTTGATGGTATAGAATATTAGTAAATTAAAAAATATGAATCAAAAATTTAAAAAAGCAAAATTAAAAACCATGGATGTTCCTGATGACTTTAACTATGATAAAGTTTTCCAGGAGATAGAAGTAAAAAATTCACTACTTTCAAAGTTATATAATAACTTTGACTTTAGCACACCTATTGATGGTGAAATTGTCCACTCTGTTTATGTTGGTCAAACCGCAGACCATTTGATGTTTGAAGGAAGTTTCAAAGATTATATCAGAGTTGAAAATAGAACTTCAGAAGCTAAGTATTTAAAGAACACTAACGTCGGTGATAAAGTTGATGTTATCATCGTTGAAGTTAATCAAGAGTCGTTTTTTATTAAAGGTAGTTTATCCGCCCTTTATGAAAGTAGAGCTCACCAAACTCTAAAATCAATTGATGAAGATCAATCCGTAAATATCTTCGTCAGAGAGTTAACCCCAGCTGGATATAATGTTGATATAATGTATGAAGGTGTTACATTATCGGGATTTATGCCGAATACATTAGCTGGAATTAATAAGCTTTACGATGTTGAATCTATCGTAGGTAAAAATCTTGAGGTTATGATTGAATCATACTCGAAAGAAGAAGGAACTTACATTGTAAGTAGAAGAAAATACTTACAAAAACTTATTCCAGATGCAATTAAACAACTTCAAAGAGGAGAAGCCTATAATGGTAATGTTACTGGAACTACCCCATTCGGAGTCTTTGTTCAATTCGGAGAATGCTTAACTGGTATGATCCATAAAACTAACATCAACCCAGAGTGGCAAGATAAAATAAGCACTATCGTACCTGGAACAGAAATTAGTTTTTATGTAAAGGAAATTGTTAAAGACAAAATTATCCTAACTCAAATCTTGAGAGAATCTCTTTGGGATTCAATTAAGATAGGTCAAACTTTAACAGGAAAGGTTAAAGAAAACAAGCAATTCGGAACACTTGTTCATTTAGACCAAGAAACAATCGGACTAATTCATATTTCTGAACTAGAAAAATCTGGTAAAGATTTAGAACAAGGTCAAGATGTTAAGGTTAAAGTCATCGCAATTGATAGACATAACCGCAAAATTTTCTTAACAATTGCTTAAATTTTAGGTACTGGCACAAAAAATCCCACTCAAAAAGTGGGATTTTTTATTTATAGAGAGTTTTTAATTCTTGAGATACTTTCATCTTTTCCTAAAATAAACATAGTAGTCATTAAATCGGGACCCGGAACACCACCAGTAACCGAAAGTCTTAAAGACGGCATTACTTTACCCATTTTAATTTTATGTTCTTGACAGATATCATAAATCAATTGTTTTACTTTTTCTACATCCCAATCAATAGTATCTACTTTAGTTAAAAACTCAGTAAATACTTTCTTATAATCATCAGACAAACTTGATTTGTCCTTATCACTTAATACAACTGGCTTGAAGAAAATATCAGCA
>Ga0208499_1000349_pt1 | contig 18177 bp, 28 predicted proteins | sample CryBogCBE07Jul09_FD_185504 | JGI IMG/M metagenome (GOLD analysis project Ga0208499, IMG submission 185504) | Freshwater microbial communities from Crystal Bog, Wisconsin, USA - CBE07Jul09 (SPAdes) (version 2) | ecosystem: Environmental > Aquatic > Freshwater > Lake | place: Crystal Bog... | reverse complement strand
CGGACAGCCGGCCGATCCGCATCGACTTCATTACATCCTTGAGGATCGGCCGGCTGTCCGACGAGCCGAAGATCCGTTCCTTCCTCATGTTCTGCAACTCGTTCAACACCGCCTGACCGGGGCCGTTGACCTCCAAGTTGAACGTACACGGTCCATACGCGCCAGCGAGGTACGCGATCACCCAGGCGAATTGCGCGGTCGTTAGGTTGTTGTCCGCGAACTCCGCAACCTGCATACAACCGTCCGACCACACGCGCCACACCGAGCAAACGAACAGATCGGCGTTCTCAGACGATCCGTATGCAGGATCTGCCCCCAGTACATAGAAGGCGTGCTTGCTCGGGTTCTCCCACACCTTCAACGAACAGGTCTTGCTGTTCGCCGACATCAACTCAGTCTCAATGAAATTGTTCCTGAACGACAGCCGGTAGTACTCCGGGTTCTTCAACTTGTTCACGTCTTGGTACAGCTTTGACAGTACCACTGGGTTGAAGAATTGCGATCCACTCGCTTGGAACGCCTGCGTCTCAGTCCACGGATACTCTTGCAACCGCATGGACTCGTCCGTCTGTTGCTCAGCGGACAACCAACGCCACCACGCGATCTGCTCGTCATCAATCTCAACGCCGTACAGCGACTTGACCTCTTTCGCCCACTCACGTTCTTGCGAGGTGATGCGGCCCTTCGGACCGTAGTACGCCTTGTACACGGCGCTGTCGCGCGAGAACCGATAAAACTCGTTCGCCCACCAACTGACAAAGATGCACTTCTGGCTCACGGCCGTCTGAGCTTCCTTCCATTGGTCGTAGAACAAATTGAAGCCACGCGCGGTGGACTCCCAATGGTAGAACCGATTCGGATTCTTCTGCGCCAACGACGCACGCAGCGACGCGAACCCTTGCGCGTCACCCCACGATGACATCTCGGTCGCGTGAAGGAACGACGGCGCGGACGATCGTCCCAGCGAGCCGCCGCCTGTCTTCTTCGTGCCGGCCACGCGGTACAACAACTTTGTACCTGTACTGAGGACTAATTGGTTGCGGTTGTGATCCTTGATCGGCCGCTTCCATTGATCCGGTAGCGAGGCATAGTACAGTTCCAACGTGCTGCGAAACTGATCTCGTGCGGTATCTTCATGCACCGCCAACATCCCGGTCATGCCTTTGAACCGGAACAGCCAGAACATATCCAGCGCCAACGACAGGGTACTGATACCCGCCTGTCGGCACTTCAACGTCACAAATTCTTGCTTCCCTTCCTCAAAGCCTTCAACGATGTGCCGAAGCAACCATCGCTGCGTGCCGAGCATACTTGAACCTAAGCGCAGCATCCCGCGCTCTTTTGTATCAATCAGCAGCGCGTTCGCAAACTGCATGAACTGGCTTAACGGGAATTGCATCTTTTCTTCCAACAACCGCACCACCGCCCCAGACACCCCCCAGGGCGGCGGCACGCTCGCATTACTTGGACTTCCGAGCCTGCTCAGCAAACTGAGCCGCGTTCCACTCGTTGCGCGACTCACCCTGGCCCTTGCCCATCGCCTTCTTGGGCATTTTCGGCGTCGACTTCTTCTTTGCCGCTTTCTTCTTGGTCGTAGCCATCTTACTTCCCCTTCTTGAGTGTTGGAGTCTCAACCGGAGCCTCGGCGGGAGCCGCCAAAGCCTTCTCGCGTTCAACGCTCATCCAGCGAGCAACCAACACCGCGTGATGACTGTCGTTGCCTTCTTCAAAGCGCTCGTTCGGTCGCGCGTGCTTCTTCAACTCATGCCATGCCGGGATGCTCATTAGTTCGACCCCGCCTGCCAATCCGTTGCCAACAAGTCCGCGTTCACGGGCACCCAGTTGCTCGTACCCGACGAATTGACCATCAAAATGTTGGTGCTGTCGTTCGGATCAAGCGAAATCGCACCATCCGTCCATTCCTGCCGGCTGGTGGAATGGCCCCCGCGAAGCAGGGACAAAGCCGTTTCAAATAGCATTTTCAGCCTCCTGCGCCCTCTGGCGCTCTTTCATTGCCTTACGATTCCCGCCGCGGCGTCCCGCCTCACGGGCCAATTTAACGTCCTTACTATACGCGCGAGACTCCGCAGGGACAGCCCGACCGCCCATTGACTGCACCTCGCGTCGACGCTCCGGCGTCATCGCCGCCAATCCACGCTTAGCCTTTTCCATCTCTCGTCCTCATGTGATTCACTATGACCTGCTCCAGGTCAGTCACCTTGTCCTGCTCGGCCTTCAAGGTCTTGAGCAGCCGATCCCGCTCCAAGCGGAACCGCTCAATGTCCCGGTTAGCCACCGCCAACGCCTCGCGCAACCGCATCAGATCCCCCATCGCCCGGATCTCCTGCCGCAACTCCTCCACCCACACAGGCGGCGGCAGCGACGGACGCTCCAAGTCCTGCATCTGACCTTGGGTCGAGCCTAAGCGGCTACGGGTAAACATGAAGGATCTCCATGATCGCCATCAGGCAAATCAGTATCAGCGCCGCGTACATACACAACACCGCTTTCTCAAAGTCATCAGGGTTTTTCATCGGTTTTTTCCGCGTACCAAAGGTAAACCCCTAATAGAAACACCCCTAATGCCCAATGTCCCGAAAGGAACGTCATCAGAAACAACGTAATGAGCGCGTAGACCATAAACACCTCGGTCCCCCGGCGCTATCAAGCATACCCATCCTCCCTTCTCCGTGCGCGTCGGATCGTCCTGATTGAACACCCAAACCGCCTCGCGAACGCCTTCATGTACCCGTACGTCCGCTCCGCACCCCGGATCTCCGCAACCTGATCAGCGTTCAACCGCTTACTCTGCGCCATTGGAACCCCGCGCACGGATCCGAGCCGCAAATATCTCACCGCCCTTAACCGCTGACTTTCGTTCACACAATCGCGCACACGCCTCGCGCTCGGCGGCGACTGAGGCATCCCATGCAATCCGCGTGACGCGCTCGGAGAATTCTTCAAAATCTTCATTTGGAAGCGGCCTAATTCCACTTCCGACTTCGTACCACCATTTGTCGTGCGTCATTTCTCACCCCGTGCACGGATGGCTGCGGCGCAATCGAAAACATCACAATAGCAATCTGAGTATTTGTATTCCAAGTCCTCACACACCTTCGCACACGCCTCGCGCTCTTCGGCTCTCGCCCGTGCATCGACTTTCGCCATCAGCGCGTGAAGCGCGTCGTAGAACGTTTTATGCAACTCGGCAAACGCATATCTGGCTGCTTCATCGCGGGTCATGGCTTCTCCCCCTCCTCTGTGGTCATCACTTACACCCCTTCTTCAAGTTACACCTCGGACACAACAACTGCAGATTCCCCACCACGTTCAACCCACCCCGCGCTATCGGCACAATGTGGTCCACGTGATACCCGGTCACCGCCAGCGACCGTAAACACTTCCGGCACTTCCCGCCCTGCGCGTACGCCAGGTTCTGCACGTCCCGAGCCGTGAAACTCCCCCGCGTCTTCGTCCGACGCTTGTGATTCGACGCCGCACGCTCCGGCTTTTCGCAGCCACGACACCGCGGCCTCAGCACGGGCTTGCCACCACGCAGGCGAACGCGAAACCGCTGCCTGGGCAACATTCTTCTGCATCCACAACATTCCGACAGGTTCCCTTCGTGACGACGCTTGCGACAAACAAGAACCTTGGTTGATACGTCCATTCCCAAGGTATACCACATCCTATTGCCAAGGTGCACGTTTTTTTAGGGTGGGGGGCAAGAAGGGGGGGGACCCCCTAGAGTTTTAACGCGACCCATCGGCTTCGCGCGGCCGATCGGGCAAGCGGCCGAGAGCGCCGGAGCGCTTGCGAGTCATCCCGTGCACGCGTGCTTGTGCCTGCAGCGACAGCGGATTGTCTCGAGTTACTCTCGCGTGCGCGCCAGCGGCCGGCCCATACGGCGCGCTTGTGTGAATGGGTCCAAGTGTAAAACGCGCGGCCGGCCGGACCGATTGCCCTATTCCCTCCCCTGATACCGGGAAAGCGGCCGACAGTAGGGAAAAGCGGCCGAGAAGCGGCCGGGAATTGTCCCTAGTGCCTCCTCCCCAGCATCTCAGGGACCATCCGACGCCTAATTAGGGAGTCTCCCTTCTATCTCCCTCCGCTTACAACATACGGTTTTCTAAGCGCTTTTCCGTCATTAGAGACGGAGGGACCATGTCCGCGTTTTCTCTTATATATAAACACAATAATTACTAATTACTGTATACATACTATCTATTTATATATTCACACAATAATTATATTTATATATCCCTAGGTATCTAATGCTCTGCTACCGCTGGCGCATCAGGTACTTACAAGCGGAGGGAATAGTGAGGGACCTAGAACAATTACCGCTTGCATGCTCCCCTATTGTTAAGGTATAAAAGACCGGCCGGCATGGTCCGGCAACATTACAACACTCGGAGACAATCATGCGATATCGTACTTTCTACTTTCTGAAAATGACGGCCCTACTTTGTGCCGTGCCTTTTGTGTCTGTCGCTGATGCGCGCATGCTGTTACTGGTAGCAGTAGGCTCTGGCATCGCGGCCGTGCTTTTTCACAAAATTGAGGCGTGACAATGAAACACCCTCACATTCTGCGCGCGGCTATCGCGGCCGCACGTGCGGCCGGTGTTCACTCGCTGGCGGCCGATGCGATGGAACAACCGAAGACCGTTAAATCGCTCGGGCTCGGAGTCTTAACCTTACCCGTGCACCTAGCGCCGGCCGATAGTGCCGGCGGAGCGACGGTGTGTGCTTATGCTGGCGCGTGCTCGGAATTGTGTTTAGATGCGGCCGGCAATCCAGCGTATGCCACGGGCAAGGCACGCGCGCGAATCAATCGCACTCGGTTCTACTGGAACGACAGAGACGCATTCATGCTCTGTTTATGGTCCGAGACGGTCCGGCACGTATCATACGCTCGCAAGTTGGGATTGCGGCCGGCCGTGCGGCCTAATGCTACGTCAGATAACGCATATGAAAGAGTGCCGGTAACGGTCACTAGTGAGATGGCCGACTGGGCATTGTTAGGTTACGGGGTACTGGTAGAGCCCGGCCGCTATCGAAACATCATGGAATGCATGCCGGCCGTGTCCTGGTACGACTACACAAAAATTCCGGCACGCTATCGCGTGAATCGGTTACCGGGAAACTATCATCTAACGTACTCGTATGATCCGCGGAATAAACCGGCGGATATGCTGGAAGCATTAGACAGCGGTTTAAATATCGCTGCACCATTCATCGGCCGGGAATTGCCGGACCGCGTGAAATTGTGCGGCCGTCTCTTAGACGTGATCAATGGTGACGCGCACGATTACCGGCCAGCGGACCCGGCCGGCGTAATTGTGGGGCTCACGTTCAAGCGGATAACCGCGCCGGCGGTAGTGGCACGTATTGGCGCGCATCGCGCGCGGACCGGTGAGGGATTCGCAATTGATCCGGCGGCCGTCGCGGTCTAATAGCGTAGGTTATAGCGGCCGGCCTAGTGTCGGCCGCTATTGCGTGCGCTATTGCACGAGCGGAGACAAGAAAATGCAAGAGACAACAATCAACGGTTACCGCGTCACTATTCGGACCGCGAGCGATGGTGCTACGTATTGTGACGTATACGCCGGCCGCGAGAGCGCTAACCTTGAATACTTGCGCGATGGTGGTGATGCTTTTCCCATCAGTCCGCGCACGCTCTATAAAATTATTGAATGGGTGCATGACAATGGTCACCGTTAAACCGCGCCGGCGCGCCGGCTCATGGTCCGCGTTCTGCCGGCGATATGAGCCCATCCCGGCGGCCGATGGGTCCGATATGCGGCCGTGGGATGATCCGGCCGTACTTGCGGCCAATACCGCACTAGTGTGGTCCGTGGTCGATTGTGACGGCCGATTGTATGTTGTCCCGGGCTTTGAGACGGTCAATTATGTCGGCCGCATATTGTGCAAGCGGCCGTGGAACGACAGCGAATTGACAAACACCGGATACATTTATTAGGGGAAAGCATGAAAAGTGTAATGCGCGTTTTTGATGCGATCGCGATAGTTTCGGGCATCGGTTTTTTGTGTCTGACAGAAGACAATTCCGCGGCCGTTAACCTTGCGTTTTTATTTTGTTGCCTAGTGTCGCTGGCGGTTCGCGCCAGCATCACCGGCCGCGGCCGCTGGTAACCGATAGGCCGGCCGGGTAAATCCGGCCGGCGTCTCACGGCGTGCGCGCGCGTGATAATATCCGATCGTCTCCGACCGGCCACGTGCCGGGCGTTTACCCTCGCCGGTATGCTGGCGGGGGTTTTTTTTGCCCGTATAAACCTAAGACCGGGCCGCCGGGTTTTTTCCCCGGCGGTTGTTTTGGTTACAGTCGCCGCACCTGTTTTGTCCCGCCGCTGATAGGGGTGACGTTGAACGGGTCCGCTGTCCCGTGTCCCGCGGGGGCGCGCCACACCTGCCGGCCGTTGGATTTAACGGAGTGCCAGCCCAGAGTGCGGAGTGCGTCGCAGATGCGTCTTTGTAACGGGGGTGACCATTGAGATTCGGGGACGGCCCAGGATTCCAGTATCTCGTTAACCCGGACATTTGTCCCGTGGCTATCCAGATACGTGCTAACGCGCTCCACAATAGCATCACCGAACTGGCGAGCCTCGGCTTCACGTTCTGCCATTTGTCCCGGCATATCCCACCACGTTGTCCCGTGACTGTAGGCGTGCATGGCTTCGGCAAAGAGTTGTTCGCGGTTCCGTTTGATCCAGTCGCGGTCAATAACGCCACACTTCACCGGCCAGAAACGACGGTTGCCGGTGCTATCGTGCAGGTAGTTCTGTGCGTTCGTGGTCCCAGCGAACACGCATTGCCGCGGGTGGTCCGATGCAAGGATCGCGAACGGCTCACGATAGACATCGACGGTGCGGGTGATGCCGGACTTGACCTTTTCGACCTCGGACGGCCGCATGGCCGACAGTTCCGACAGTTCCACAAGCCACTTACCTTGCACCTGCTCGGCGAATTCGCGCGTGCCGATGGCGGTATCGATGTCGGCATAGAATTGTCCCGCGAGTGCCGCGAGTCCTTGGGACTTGCCGATCCCTTGCTCGCCTTCAAGGATGGGCAGGGTATCCACCTGACACCCCGGGCGCATGGCGCGCGCAATCATGGAGATCAGGAAGTTGCGGCCGACGGCGCGGGTATAGGGCGTGTCTTCGGCCCCGAATCCAAGGATCAGCAACTTGTCCACGCGCGAGAGGGAATCCCACTTCAGGGATTGCAGCCACTCGGTGAGGCAGTTCCGTATGCGCGTGCGTGCATAAAAATTCACGGCGTCGGCCACCGTCTGCTTTTTCATCTCTTGGATGCGATGCTCTCGCTGGATGGCGATGGTCATCGTGATCAGGTGGTGGTCGGCGAGTTTCTCAAAGCCGTGATGGCCGCGCCATCTGATCTGGTTTAGGAACGAGTCGTAATGGATGTCGCCCTCGGACACCTTGCCGACCAGAATGCGGACGGCGTTATCCATACTCGGATGCGGTGTCCCGTTGGCGCGCAGTTGCAGGCCGTAGGTCTCCCAACCCGGATCGACCTCGGCCACCGGGTTTGCCGGTTCTGGGACCGGAGCGGCCGGCATGATGGTCAGCATGGGCTCTGCAACGGTCGGCGGTTCCCACACCTTGATGCGCGGCTTCGCCCACTCAAACGCTTGAGAGGGGGCCAGGTTGCCAAGGTCCGCGGCGTCGTAACCGGGCGGCACGTTGCCGGCGTCGATGTAGCGGACCGGACCGTCCACGATGGGCGTGAGGATCGCGCCGATCTCGTTCATCGCCGCAAAGCCTGGGGCGTCGGCGTCCGGCCAGATGACCACCTTACGGCCCTTGAGGTCGCTCCAGTCGGCCGACGAGACGCTCGACGCGCCGTTGGGCCAACTCACCACCGGAGAACCCGGGAAAAGCCGTCTGGCGGCCTCTGCGGCCTTCTCGCCCTCGCAGATGATCACGTTGCGGGGACTGTTCAGGGTTTCGAGGCCGTACAGGCAGCGCGGCGCAGGCACGCCACCACGCACCCACCCGTCTCGGTATTGCCACGGCAGAAACAGTTTCGTCTGGTCCTCGCTGTCGTTGGCATCCCAACGCGCGACCACCCACAGCGGCGTGCCGTCTGTGTCCCTGTATGTATAGAGGTGCGACGGAACGCCGCGGCGCGGGATGGCGAACGCTTCGGGCGTGATCGCAACGTCGGCCGGGATGGGCTGGCAACCGGCCGATGCCCACGCCTCGCGCCATGTCAGTTTCTTCGCTTCTGGCGGTTTTGGCTTTGGACCGGGCTTCTTGTGCGGCCGCTTGTCTTTGGCTTCGACGGCGATGCCGAGCCGCCCGGCCAGTTCGATGGCGGCCTGCTTCAGGTCGCAACTGAACCGAGCGGCGTACACGTCGATGAGATCGCCGAACTTCTGCCCGGTGGCGAAGTCCATGCCGACGCCTTTGTTCAGGTTGATGCTGAGGGAGTCGCCGGCATTGCCTTCAGCATCACCGATGACGAACTCATGCCCACGCACGCGGCCCTCGGGGAACCACTCGCGCAGCAGTTCCTCCGAGCGCAGCATGGCCGTTTGTTTGATGGTGTCGAAGTTAATCAAAGTTGGATGCCCCTGCGAGGATGTGAACGGCATCGGTCACCGAGCGCGCGACGCCAGCGCGGCCGCCGGCTTCTGCGACCGTGTTCAAAAACGCGGCCTGGGTCTTTCGCAATTTGCCAGCCTCGTTTTTTACTTCGATCGCCACGAATTGCGCGATGCGCTTGCCGACCATGTCCTCCGTGATGGTGATCGACCGCCATCCGACGAGGTCGCTGCTACCCTCGCAAAGTCCGAACGTGACGCGCTGCGGTTTGGTGATCACCACCGTGCCTTCGCGTCCGTATGTAAACGGACCCATGAATGCGCTGCCTACGTTGTTTCGAAACAGGCGCACGAATCCTGCGCTGAGTTTCCCTTGTATCTCTTTCAAGATGTTGGTTTCGCGGCGCAGGTGTACGCGCCCTGTTTGTGTTTTACCGGCCATACCGGGTCTCCTTGTAGTTTCTGTTTTGTCGTGCGTGATAAACATGATGCGCCCAACCCACGGGGTTTTTGTAACCCCGCAGGCGGCCGAGTTCGATCAATCCCTCCAGCGTGGCGGCGTCGTTTCGCTGGCGTTGTTTTCGCGTGGTTTTAGTGACCTCGGACAATTCGCCGTCGCGCGTTTCGACTTTACGGGCTTTGATGGGGAAGGGCTCTCCGCACTCGCGACACGCCGATGCCGCAGAGGGGCTGCAAGCGAAGCAATGCTTACAAGTTCGGACGGAATCACTTTTTTCCTTGCCTTCTTTCTTTTGGCGGCCTTGGAGCGACCACTCGCGCTCGTCGGTCGGGAGCCCGTGTCGGTGGGTGTTACCGGCGTGGTCAAGAATGATTGCATTCGTTTTTCCATCTGCGGTACGAAGACATCGTCCAACTTGCTGAAGCCAGAGTCCCTCTGACGCGGTAGGGCGTAGGGATATTCCGACCTCAATGGCTGGGAGATCAAAACCTTCTGACACCAAGTCGCACGACGTAAGCACCAACGTCCGGCCTTGTCGAAAATCGTTGATCCTACGCTTGCGCTCTTCACTATCAAGCGATCCATCAATACTTTCACTTGGGATTCCCTCTTGGTTAAATGCATTTGAGATTGCTTTGGCGTGTTCCACGGATACGCAGAACACGACAGCACGTTTGCCAGCAGCAAGGCGTTTGTAGTGCGTGATGGCATCACCAACCACACCTGACTTCGTAATGGCGGTTTCAAGTTCTGCGAGGACATAGTCACCACCCCTTTTCTTAACACCCGTAATGTCGGCCGTAGACGGGGCGTACACCGTCACCGGACTCAAGTAACCACCGTCAATCAACTCTTGCGTGGTCGGCCCGATGACGAGGTCATCAAACATCTCACCCAATCCCTCGCCTGACAAGCGTATTGGTGTCGCGGTCACACCGAGCCGGTGCGCGTTCGGCCAGAACGACATGATCTTCCCCCATGTCGTTTTCTGAACAGCGTGATGCGCCTCATCTACCACTAATAGATCTGGAGTGGGGTAACGACTCAACCTATTGTGTAGCGTCCATACAGATGCGACATACACGCGCGCATCAAACTCGGGCTGATCGGGCGCGATGATGCACGGCACAATGTTGACGGCGCGCAATGCGGTAACGATCTGATCAATCAATTCCGCGCGATGGCAAAGGATCATCACGCGCCGGCCCCGGTCAACGGCGTTGCGCGTGATGTGAGCGAACAGCACCGTCTTGCCATACCCAGTCGGGCCGACAAACAAAGGGGCTTTGTGCCCGGTTCGATACGACTCGCGCAACGCTTGAAGGTTCAGTTCCTGATACGGCCTGAGTTTCATTTTCCTCACTCGGGATGTTGACGGAAGTTGAGGGAAAGAATATTCTCGCATCTCACCAAACGCAAGGGGTGTTTTTATGGATGTTGATTTACGAGCGTTCATCATTGATTGGAAGACCGGGAAGATCACGATTGATCACGGCCTTCACCTGCTGATACCTGAATCAACCGAGCGGGTTGAGCCGATGCCGACCGAAACAAAAGACGAAGGAGACACCGAATGACGATGCATCATCCGAAGAGCCGCGAAGAGTGGCTGCAATTGCGACACAAGTATGTCAGCAGCACAGAGTCGTGCGCGCTGAAAGGCTTGAGCCCGTACCTCACCGCTTTTGAATTGTTTCACGCCAAAAAGTTGGACGCCGTCACCGAGTTTGAAGCGTCCGAGCGCATGGAGTGGGGTTTGCGGATGGAAGAAGCCATCGCCCGTGCCATCGCTGACGTTTACGGCGTCAAGGTTCGCAAACTGTCGGCGTACGTCAGCCGTGACGGCACAGGCATGGGCTCGTCGTTTGATTACGAGATCGTCGGAATCAAAGAAGACGCGACGCCCGACGATAAGGTGCTCCAGGCAATGTACACCGACCTCGGCCCGGGCATCCTTGAGATCAAGAATGTGGACTGGCTGGCGTTCAAACGCAATTGGACAAATGACGGCGACGGTCTTGAAGCGCCAGGACATATTGAGTTGCAGGTGCAGCACCAGTTGCACGTGATCGAACGGTCGTGGGCCGCGATCGGCGTGTTGGTGGGCGGCAACAGCCTCAAGTTGTTGGTGCGTGAGCGCGACCCAGAGATCGGCCAGATTCTGGAAGACGCCACCAAAGCATTCTGGAAAGACGTTAAGGCCAACCGCGTGCCGCCGATCCAGTTGCCGCAGGACGCTACCATGATTGCGCGCCTGTACGCCTTCGCGACGCCTGACAAGGTTCTGGACGCTCAAGGCGACAGTCCAGAGGCTCAGCAGGTCACCGAGTTGTGCAAGGAATACGCCGATGCTGGGCTGCTCAAGGCCGGCGCAGAGGAGCGCCAGAAGAGCGCGAAGGCGAAACTGCTGCAATTGATCGGCGACGCCGAGCGCGTGATTGCCGGCGAGAACTTCACCATCAGCGCTGGCGTTGTGGCAGAGGCCGAAATCCCGGCCTACACCCGCAAGGCATACCGCAACTTCCGTATCACTCAGAAGAAGGGCAAGTAATGAGCAACAACCTCCCCGCCGTTCAGGAAATCCTGACGGCTATCCAGTCCACCGGCTTCAAGCAGCAGGTGGCTCAACTTCTGCCTCCGAACGTGTCGCAGGATCGGTTCACGCGCACGACGATGGTAGCGATCCAGCAGAACCCGGACATCCTTCAGGGTGATCGTCAGTCGCTGTACAACGCGATCTGCCGCGCGGCCGCCGACGGGTTGCTGCCCGACGGCAAACAGGGTGCGCTGGTGATCTTCAACCAGAAGGCCGGCAACAACTGGGTGAAGGCGGTGCGCTTCATGCCGATGGTTGAAGGCATCATCCATCAACTGGGTAAGGCCGGCATCCCGACGTACGCGGTGAGCGTGTACGAGAAGGACCATATTGAGGTCTGGAACGACGATGACGGGCAACACGTGATGCACCGTCCGGTCGTGTTCGGTGACCGGGGTAACCTGGTGGGCGTGATGGCGGTGGCTCAGGTAGGCACGCGCACGTACGTGGAGACGATGTCGATCGAAGAGATTGACAAGGTACGTAGCAGCAGCCGGTCGGGCGATGGCGGTCCTTGGAAGGTCTGGTACGACCGCATGGCGCAGAAGTCGGCGCTGCACCGCCTCAAGAAGCGTCTGCCGATCTTGGATCAGATGATTGTGGACGCGCTACGGGATCCTGAAGAGGAGGAACAGGCCGTGACTCAGCCGACGGCCGAAGTGGCTCCTGAGACGCCCGTGGAACCGCCTGCGCCACGCAAGCGGCCGAAGGTGCTGGATGCGTTGAAGGCCGCTCCACCGCCGTCTGAGGAGCCTCCGATGCAATCAGAGGACTTGTTCTAATGATGCGTATCCTGTCATTGGGTGCTGGGGTCCAATCCAGCACCCTGGCTTTGATGTCTGCACACGGTGACGTTGAACCGTTTGATGCCGCGATTTTTGCAGACACACAGGCTGAACCGGAAAGCGTATATACGTGGCTTGATTGGTTGGAAAAACAATTGCCGTTTCCCGTGTACAGAGTTTCTACGGGGAATCTTGCGAACGATGCAATAACGACGCGCGTTTCCAAGAAAACCGGGAACACCTATATCAAAGGGTTGGTTCCTGCTTTTTTTGTAAGCGGGAACGGCAAAGGGTTGATGGGCCGTCGCTGCACCGCGGATTACAAAATCCTGGCAATCATCAAAAAACAACGGCAACTAGCAAACGTAAAACGCGGTTGTAAAACGGTGATGTGCAAAACCGCTATTGGAATCAGTCTTGATGAATTTCAACGCATGAAACCGTCGCGGCACCCGTGGTGTGAAAATTATTGGCCTTTGATTGATTTGCGTATGACGCGCGACGATTGTTTAACTTGGATGAGAAATCATAACTATCCAACCCCCCCGAGATCGGCGTGCGTGTTCTGCCCATTTCATTCCGACGCAGAATGGAAGCGATTGCAAGACGAGGAACCTAAAGAATTTGAGCGTGCCGTCAAATTCGATTACGACTTGCGACGAGCGGCAAATCAGGCCACGGGAACGGCGAAGTTACGGGGTGAAGTTTTTCTGCACTCAACGCTGAAGCCGTTAGACGAAGTGGATTTCAAAGACGTTCCAAGCCACGTGCAAGTAGATATGTTTAACAACGAATGCGAAGGGATGTGTGGCGTATGAAAAAAGGTAAATCACTTACCCCCGAGGAACTCGCCGCTCGGTTGGGGTGCAGCGTGAAGACTCTGGCGAACTGGCGGTACAAAGGCAAAGGGCCGAAATATCACCGACTGATCGCGCGAGGTAACCCGGTGCGGTATTACCTCGCTGACGTTCGGGAGTGGCAGAAAACCCGATAAGAGAAGCCCCCTTTCGGGGGCTTTTTTTTAGACCGCCGGGGGAACTACCGGGGTTGGAGCCGTCTGAGCGCTGACCTGGTTCACGACCGTCGAGACGAGGGTGTTGAGGGTCTTAACCGTCACATCCTTGCCGATGGTCTTGAACTCAGTCTCAGCCGAGGCGATGCCAGCCGCAATCGCACCCGCCGTGCCGCCCGTGGCGAGACCGCCGAGGGCCGCAAGACCGATCACCTTCACCGCGTTCTCAAGGTCTGCGGTCGCAACCGTTTCCAACTCAGCAACCGCGCTCCGGTAGTCGGCTTCGATAGCCTGACCGATGGAACTGCCGTTGAACCACGCCTTCACGGCGGCGAAATCCTGCTCAATGCTCTGAAAAAACGACATGGGAATCTCCTAGATTTTTGAAGGCCAATTTGGCATTTGAAAATGCGGCGTCTCAGGGAATACTGCCCCCGGAGCGCCATACCACTCAAGACCGTGTGACTGTCCGATCTTGCCGATCTCTTGCCACACCTGAGCTTTGTCATCCCAACAGCACTTGCCGTTAACAAGCGGCACAACATCGACAGCATACCCGTAATTGTGGGCCGACTGTCCTGCCTTGGCGTTTGTGACGATGGGGCCAGGGGCTGTTCGACCCTGAGCGTACAGCGCCATTTGTTCCGCACCAGTCCGGTAGGTGCAAGTCACAATCATGTCGATGCCTGCCGACTTAACGTCAGCAAGAAACCCGTCGATCATGGGCCGAAACTCGGGCTTCAGAAGGTCTAAGTCTCTGCTCATCCTGAACTCACTATGATGGTGACGGTGGCCCACAGGTTAACAGACGTACCTGCCGCCGGGGATTGCGAGATGACGTTACCCGCCGTGACCGTTCCCGATGCCGCGTAGGTGACAGGGCCAACAATCAGGTTGGCGTTGACCAGCGTTGCCTTGGCAGCATCAACCGCTACGCCGACCACGTTCGGAACCGTGACTGTTGGCGTGACAGGTTGCGGCCCGATGCTGACCGAGTACCCGACATTCGACCCCACGGCGACCGACGATCCAGCCAAAACCGTCTGCGACACGATCAAGCCAGCCGAGACCGCCGAATAAACATACGTTTGGGACAGCGGCGCAAGCCCCAAAGCCAGCAGGCTGGAGTTAGCAACCGCCGGGGTGACGCCAACAATGTTCGGAACTGTGACGTACGTCACACTCCCGCCCGTTCCTGAACTGACTACCAGACTGATTGTTGTCCACGGCAGCACGTTTGTTCCGGCGGCAACGGACTGCGACAGAACCGTCCCAGCAGGCTGAGCGCTCGCTTGATAAACAGACGGCGCAACAATCAGGCTGTTTGCCACCAGCGTGGACAGCGCCGAAGACAGGCTCAACCCCACAACAGACGGGACGCTGATATATACCGTGGTAGCGACCGGCCCCAGGCTGACCACATAAGAGACCGACGTTCCGGTCGGCACAACCGTGCCTGCCGTGACCGACTGGCTGATGACGTAGCCAAACGGAACCGTGCCGCTGTTGGCGTACCAGACTGTACCTGAGTTGAGGGAAAGCGCTGCCAGACCTGTGATTGCGTCGTACGACCGGAGCAGGACGATGTTGGGAACGGTGGCGTACCCGATAGGCGCGGCTGGCCCAAGGGAAGCCGTCATCTTGATGTACGTCCAGTTCGGCTGTGAGGCGTCTGGGTACGGCGTACGGCTGACCACATAGCCCCACGGGATCGTGGGCGATGTCACCCATTCAATCGGGTAGACAATCATGTTGTCGTTCACAACCTGGTAAGTGGCCTGCCAGATGGTGAGTAACGGATTGCGGTAGTAGAACGACTGCCACGGGAACGGCGACGTTACCCGATACGGTTCGGCCTCGACCGTGACTGGCTGCTGCCAATGGAAGGCATAGAACGGCTGCGTGACGGTCGGCGTGATAGCCGTGCGGTTAAAGAACAGAGCCTGGTTAGCGGTCTGATCCGGTTGCCGTGGGAAGCCCGTGTTGGCTTCATGTAGAACGGTGGTCTGGTACGCCAGATACGCCAACGTGCCGTTGACCACGGGCGGCTGCACGAACAACTGGAAGTTGGCAGGCGTCCGATAGGTGCTGTAGTCCCCAGCGGCAACAACCGGAGGCTTGCCCCAGTTGTACGCATAGAACGGTTGCGGCGTTGGGGCCGTTGGCGTTGTTCTGCCAAACAACAGTTGTTGCGAGGGCGGCGGGATTCGCGGGAACCCCGTGTTCGACTCATACAGGACGTTGGTCGTGTAGCCCTGAATGGCGACCGTACCCGAGACCGTCGTTGTCTGTTGGTTGTAGAACCAAGTACGACGTTGTGCGGTGTCTTGTTCAGCCTCAACGACAGGCTTGCGTGGGACGGTTAACGCAATCCACGGCTGACCAACCGTCTGATACGGCGGGTTGTAGAACTGACTGCGACGCTGCGCTACGTCTTGCTCTGCCTCCACCGTGGGCTTGCGAGGCGTTGTGTAAGCCATCCACGGCTGCGTGACCGTGGTCGTGCGAGCGGCGACGTTGTAGAACTGCGTATGCCGTTGAGCCGTGTCTTGTTCGGCTTCAATCGTAGGTCTGCGCGGCGTTGTGTAAGCCATCCACGGCTGTTTCGGCTGCGCGACTTGCTGCCTGCCAAACAACAAACTCTGTGACGGGTTCGGGCCGCGAGGGAAGCCCGTCCACTCCGAGTACAGCACGGTCTTTGTAGACTGCGCCGGAACCATGCCGCCCACCGCTGCCGGAGTGCTGCGGTTATAAACCAGAGCGTCGTAGCGAGTAGACGGTAATCGTGGGAAGCCGTTCCAAGCATCGTAGGCTTGTAACGGGAACTCGCGCGGCGAGAACTCGACGTTATGCCCCGCAACAGACGCTACCGCCGTGTTGGTGGACTTGAGCAGTAACGCGATACCCGCAAACGTCGTGCCGCCGCTCGGATCGTTGACAGGCGAGTACAGGAACGTGCCGTTGACCTGCCGAGCATTGGTAACGGAAACGTACTCAACCGACGTACCGGATGAGGAAAAGACATTTGTGATGCCCAAGCCCTGCGTAAACGCCGCCGCCGTATCGCCGCTTGATACCTGGCTAGTGACAAGCGCATCACCGGGGAGCGTCGCAACCAACGTGGGATACGCGCTGTATCCATCAGGGTTTGTGATTAACCCATTGAGGGTTGAGAACCCTTCCGAGCCTGCAACGCCTGACCATTCCGATACGACCGCACCAACCGAGTACCCATTGTCGGCAGTCGTGTTAATGGACGTTGTGATCGTGACGGTGAACGTACCTGCGTTGGTACGCGATACCGGGGCCAGAAAGACCGCGATACCCGCCGAGTCAAAGTTGCTGACCGAATCAACGGTGTTGTTATACAGCGCCGTTTGTCGCGTGTAGGTGTTTGTTCCACCCGTCGCGTTATCGGTAACCGTTGCGGTAGAAAGGTCAGCGTTGAGCGGCCCCGTTGAGTTCGATGTCGTGCCGAACACCGAGACAACAAGGTAATCACCGACTGTAGGCGCTGTAACGGTAAGCGTTAAAGTCGCAGCAGTTGTTGTCGATCCTACGGTAGATCGGACAAATGTAACGGCTGCCATTACACGCTCAATTCTTCAAAGACAACCTCGCCGCACATCAGATACCAGGTGCTAGGCGGCGCTGCAAGGTACAAACAAACAGGCAACGACGGGACAGTCACGCCATCATCCGGTAGCACGATGATGCGCTGATCCTCGCGGTACGTGCGCGACCACGGGAACATCACCGACACGTTGTCGCACTCAAGCACGGTATCTAGCGTGCCCAACACGTTGAGGTTGGTTTCAACGTTAGTGAGCGCGTTACCCGCTTTGGGTTGTAGCGGTGTCGGCGTGATGAATTGCGTTCCCAAAAACCCAACTGCACCGCCCGTTGTTGACAGGGTGCTACGTCGCACAACTTGTAAGTTCATGCGGTCATCTTGTGAGACGCCCGACTTATCTAACGGCTGTACCGTCAGCCGCCACGAATGAATGATGAGGTTGTGGTTATCGTTCGTGGAGGGATAGACCTGTATCAGGTCTTGGGCCACGGGCTGAATGACGTTGGGGCCAAAAGACGCAACATACGTTGACCCTGACGTTGCGCCCATGACACCACCTTTGATTAAGGGCCGAGGGACTAGCCCCCGGCCCCAACCATATTAGATTTCCTCGAAATAGACTTCCGTGGAGCAACTATAGGCTGCACCCGGAGCGGTCGCCAACCAGAGGCCAAGGTAAGAACCCGAGGCCGCTGCCGGGAGAACAATGCGTTGATCCGGCGTGTAGATGCGTTCGTAAGGAACGATGACCGACACGTTGTCCGAGGTCAGCGTGTTACCTACGCCGTTGATGGTTGTGACTTGGCGAGTCCACGTTGAAACCGGGGCCACGCTGTTGCGCTTGTTGACCGGAGCCAACTGCGTACCGCCCGTGGTGGTCGTGGTTGCCGCAGTACCGCCTGCTCCGGCAGCGGTTCGCAGCGCCCAACCGATGGTGAAACGAGCGTCCTGCGCCACACCCGAGGTGATGGTCGGGGTGAACGTGACGCGCACCGAGTGGATCAACACCGAAGCGGTCGTTGCTGCCGTGATCTGCCAAAGGTCTTGCGCGGCGTTGGTCACTGACAAGTTATTGAACGAAGCGATATACATTAAACCGTTGCCAGCCATGTCATTCTCCTAGATTGCAATGAGTCGATTGGATTGATAGTACATCAG
>Ga0208499_1000336_pt1 | contig 18752 bp, 18 predicted proteins | sample CryBogCBE07Jul09_FD_185504 | JGI IMG/M metagenome (GOLD analysis project Ga0208499, IMG submission 185504) | Freshwater microbial communities from Crystal Bog, Wisconsin, USA - CBE07Jul09 (SPAdes) (version 2) | ecosystem: Environmental > Aquatic > Freshwater > Lake | place: Crystal Bog... | reverse complement strand
AATATAGATAAGTTAAAATCCACATTTGTAGTTTTGTATAAACATGGTGAGTTACCGTCTATACAAAATCCTAACTGTTTAGGAACCTTTGAAAAAGTATCTGATTTAAAATCCTTCTTAGATTCAAATAATGTCGATACACTTGTAATAGATGGTTCATTTGTTAAAAACAGAGATATGAAGTCTCTTGAATTAGAAAAGAGGAAAGTATTCTGGAACTGGTCAAATGAATTAGATTTCATTCACGGTATTGACTATTTTAGATATGCTGGATATTTTAAACAAAAATTGGAAGATCACGCTGCTAGATATGGCGTTGAAAATAAAGAGGACTTTGAATTAGAAAGAATTTCTGAATCAATTATTAATATTGCTAAAAAGAAATATATTCAACATATTGTTTATGAAGATGGAATTCCATTTGATAGGTTATCATATTTGTATCCAAAAGGTGTTGAGTTGGTTAGGTCTTCTACCCCAGCGTTCGCTCGTGATAAAATTGTAGGTATCATTAAATATCTATTTACCAATCCAGACACATTTAACATCAAAGAACTTTTAAAATTGGTTAAGAATTTGAGAAAGGAATTTGACTTATGTGTTCCTGATAGACTTGATGAAATTGCGATGCAATCATCTTGTTCAAATTATGAGGAAAAAGTTCTAAATGATAAAGATAAATTAGAATTTGTAACAGGTGCTCACTTCGCTGTAAAGGCAAGTGCTTTTTTTAACCACTTATTATATAAAAATAAATCATTACAGGAAAAGTATGAGTTTATCAAATCTGGAACTAAGATTAAATATTATTATTGTAAGAATAAATCAGTTAATGACATTTTTGCTTATATCAGAGGTTCATATCCTATTGAGATGGCACCAGAGATTGATTTAACAACGCAGTTCTCTAAGTGTATCTTATCTCCTATTAACTCAATTATTGCTCCGTTGGGTCTCCCAGAGATTAATAAGAGGTTATCAGTTGTCCTTGATATCTTCAGCGGCTTTTAATCACACCATCTATTTCCTTTGCGCAAATTTTCAACTACCCATAATGGTTGAAAATTTGAGTAATGATTTAGACGTATTATTTCATCTTCACTTGTAGCCCAAGACACCGGTATTTTATGATCTAAATGCCAATCTTTTCTATTTTCCCAAGACATTCCATCTTTAAATTGGTTTTGTATATAATTTTTAAATTCAATTATAGAGCATCCAAGTATTTCCTCCGACTTCATAGATTTTTTATATTGAAAACCAAAGAAAACACAGAAGTCTTTAGCTTCTGTGATGAATTTGGTATTATTTTATGAAAAAAGTTAAAAAAAGATTAAAAAAATCAAATCTCTCTTTTAAAACTTTAATATATACTAATATGTTAAAGTCGTATAAATATAAGATCAAACCAAATGAAGACCAAATTGTTTTGTTAAACAAACATTTTGGATCCATAAGGTTTGTTTATAATTATTTTCTTAATGAACGTAAAGTTGAGTATGAAACAAATAAACAAACCCTAAATTATAATGATAACTCAGCCGCTTTAACAATGTTAAAGAAACAGGAGGAATTTAAGTGGTTGAAGGAAATTAATAGCCAATCGCTTCAACATTCACTTAAAGGTTTGGATGATGCTTATAATTCTTTCTTTAAGAAAAGAACAGGATTTCCAAAATTCAAATCCAAACACACTAAAAATAGTTTTAAAGTTCCTCAATTTGTTGAAGTTATTAACGAAAAATTAATAATCCCTAAATTCAAAGATCCTATAAAGATGATACAAGATAGGAAATTTAAAGGAGAAATTAGACAATGTACTCTTTCTAAAACACCAACAGGTGAATATTTTGTAAGTATTTTAGTTGAAGGAGATTATAAAAAGTTCGAAAAGACTGGTAAATCCGTAGGAATTGATCTTGGAATTAAAGATTTTGTTATAACCAGTGATGGTTATAAATTCAAGAATAACAGATATACTAAAACATATGCTAATAAATTAAGTAAAAATCAAAAACACTTGAGTAAAAAAGTTAAAGCAAGTAATAGATATAATAAACAAAAGTTAAAAGTAGCTACTATTCATAAGAAGATAACCAATTCTAGAATGGACAATCTACACAAAGTATCCACAGAATTAATCAAGAAATATGATACCATATTTCTTGAAGATTTAAACATTAAAGGAATGATTAAGAACCACAAATTAGCTAAGCACATCAGTGATGCTAGTTGGTCTAAATTCATCAATATGTTGGATTACAAGGCTTTATGGAATGATAAACAAATCATTAAAATTGATAGATTTTTTCCATCTAGCAAGGCATGTAATTGTTGTGGATGGATTAATCAAAATCTGGATTTAAGTATTAGAGAATGGACTTGTTCATCTTGTAATATCAAATTAGATAGAGATTTAAACGCAAGCAAAAATATCCTTAAAGAAGGAATTAAAGTTATATCGTCCGGAACAGACGATTACAGACGTGGAGATGAAATAAGACCAGTTTTAACTGGCACAATTGCAGAAGCGTCTAAAAAGAAGGAGCTTGTCTCCGGAAACTTATCGGTCTTTAGCCGATAAGTAGTTCATAAGAGAGATTCTTCTAATATACCATGAAATAATATCTACAAGGTCTTTATCCTCTTCGTTGTAGTAAACAATGTCTTTAATTACAATATAATTAAAAATTAATAGTTATAAATATGGAAAAAATAGTTTTTGATTTAATCAATAAAGAATTAGAAAGACAAAGAAATGGTATTGAACTCATCGCATCAGAAAATTTTACTTCATATAATGTAATGAGGGCTATGGGAAGTGTATTGACCAATAAATATGCAGAGGGATATCCAGGTAGAAGATATTACGGAGGATGTGAGATTGTTGATGAAGTAGAACAATTAGCAATAGATCGAATAAAAAAAGTTTTTGGTTGTGAATACGCAAATGTTCAACCACATAGTGGGGCTCAAGCTAATACTGCAGTTTTCTTATCTATTTTAAATCCTGGTGATACTATTCTTGGATTGGACTTATCTATGGGTGGGCATCTTACACACGGATCTGCTGTTAATTTTAGTGGTAAAACTTATAAAGCACACTTTTATGGAGTTAAAAAAGATTCTGGATTGATAGATTATGAAATGTTAGAGCAAAAGGCTCGTGAATTTAAACCAAAATTAATAATTTGTGGAGCGTCTGCTTATAGTCGTGATTGGGATTATTTGAGAATTAGATCTGTCGCAGATGAAATAGGAGCATTAGTATTGGCAGATATTGCACACCCAGCAGGATTAATTGCTAAAGGATTATTAAACTCACCTTTTAATCATTGTCATTTTGTTACTTCTACAACACATAAAACATTAAGAGGACCTAGAGGCGGTATTATTTTATTAGGAAAGGATTTTGAAAATCCACAAGGATTAAAAGATACAAAAGGAAATGTAAGAATGATGAGTAATCTATTAGATATGGCAGTATTTCCAGGAATACAAGGTGGACCTTTAGAGCATGTTATTGCTGCTAAGGCGATTGCTTTTGGAGAAATTCTATCCGATGATTTTACATTGTATGCTAAACAAGTTCAAGCAAATGCTCAAGCTATGTCCAAATCTTTGATACAAAGAGGTTATAATATTATTAGTGGTGGAACTGATAATCATTTAATGTTGATTGATCTGAGAAATAAAAATATTACTGGTAAAAAGGCACAAGAGACATTGGATAAAGCAAGTATTACTTTAAATAAAAATTCTGTTCCTTTTGACGATAAAAGTCCATTTATTACATCAGGAATACGAATAGGTGTTCCTGCTATAACTACCAGAGGGATGAAGGAAGGTGATATGGAGACTGTTATTTCACTAATAGATAAATTATTAATGAATATTGATGATGATAAGATGGTTAATTATGTTAAAGACGATGTGAAGATTTTTATGCAACAGTTTCCTCTTTATCCTGAAATGAATTAAAAAAGAGTAACCAAATGGTTACTCTTTTTCTAAGTCTTTTATTTCTCTTTTTTCTAATTCTATTATTTCATCAACATCTTGATGTATATGTTCTTCTTGTTTCTCTATCATTTTAACTAATCTGTCAATCTCTTTAGTTAATCTTAAAACCTCAGCCATTACCGCATCAGTTTTATCACCTGCTTTTCTAGATGTATATCCTAATACTGGAAGAGCGATTCCTTGGAATATAACTGAGCAAAGATAGCTAGCCCATGCTACAAAAGAAGTTGGTTGGGAATAAAAAAGAGGTATAACTACTAATAATGATACAACATAAAATGTTGCCATAATAGATAGTAAATATGATAATCTATCAGCTAGATAGTCGTTAAATTTTTGTATTAAATTTGATTTTTCCCTTTTCATAAAATAGTAATTTTAAATTATATATTAACATTTGTATTTTAAATTTATATAAGTAAAAAATAATCATATGAATGTCTAAAATATTATTAGTTGGTGATATACATTTAGGATTAGGTTATCCTAATTCAAGTGATAAATGGTTTAAAGTCACACAAGAATACTTTTCTGAATTTTTAATCCCGTTAGCTAAAAAAGAATTAACCCAGGATGATATTATAGTCTTATTAGGAGACTTATTTGATAATAGAAGTGTAGTTCCAATTAATATCTTAAACTACGCACAATCACTACTAGAGCAATTATCAAGTATATGTCCTACACATCTTATTATTGGCAATCACGATCTTTATACAAAGAGTACAAATGATGTAAATACGGTTAAGCTTTATAAGTATATTCCAAATGTATTTGTGTATGAAGAACCTACTAAGATTGATTATTTAGGTAAGTCTATTTTAATGTTACCGTGGATTGAAAAGAAGAAAGATCAAATAGAAGCTTTAAAACAGTTTAACAAGGCAGATTATTTATTTTGCCATTCTGATTTAAATGGTGCCAAAATGCATTTAAATTCAGTAGCTCATAAAAATACAGATAAAATTGATGTAGAGGAGTTTAAAGGATATAAACATGTTTACTCAGGTCACATTCATCTTTACCAACGTAATAAGAATTTTACGTTTGTAGGGTCTATACATGAGATGGATAGGAACGATAGGGATAATCAAAAAGGTGTCTTTATTTTAGATGTTATTGAGAATACTGAGGTATTTATACCAAATATGGTTTCTCCAAGATTCAAGAAGGTATATGTAATGAATGAAGATGATATTGAGTCTTTAGATGGAGTTTCGACTAAAGATTATATTGATTTATACATTTCAAATTCTCTTTTAATTAGTAATCGTAAATTAAGAAGAAAGTTAGAAATAATTTTAGAAACTGGTAATTTTGCTTCTGTTGAATATGTTGATGATATCAATCAAACTGAGAATGATGAAGAAGTTAAACAAACTATTGTTAATGAAAGTATTGATAGTGAGGTTCCTAAAATTCAATTAGAATATAAAGATATTATAAGAGATTATATTTTAGCTCAAAACTATGATAATGAAAAAATTAAATCTGGAATAGTTCAAGAATATAACGAGATTGTTAAGATATATGATGAAGGATATAAGAATTAAGAATATGTTGGGTCGATTTCCCAATTAAACTATTTGAATTTTTTAATCATATTAATCTTTCTGCTACTAACATTTTATATAACTGCTTCTTATAAATCATAAAAATATCCTTTTCATCTATAGGATTTGGTGTATAATCCATATCTAAAATATATTGAGCTTCGTTATATTTCCAAAAACCTGGATTAATTTGTTGTGATTGGCTGATTGGTGGAACAGATTCCATAACTTGCCAAGCTATAACAAAATCTTTTCCAAATTTTTGTCTAGTTAATATTTTAAATAGTTTCATTATAGAAAAGATGTTTCATTATTTTTTTTAGTATTTTAAGCTTTTGATATGATCCTCAAATAGTTTTAGGTATTTCATTATTTATCTAGAATAGTTAGGCTTTCTATGTTCGCCATGTTTTCCTTTCTTTTCTGCTCTTCTTTTTCTAGATACAGAGGCTTTTATTTGTTTTTTAGACATTTTAGCAGCAACTCTTACTTTTCTACATTTAGGATATCCACCTTTTGAAGTATCACTTCTGCCACAAGGTGGATGTGTTCCATCAGGATTTGTTTTGGATATATCAACCCATTTTTCTTTATACCATTTATCTAATCCCCCATGAGATCGGGCATAAGGTTTTTTTTCTTCTTCCTCTAAGATAAGGATAAAATCTTCAAATAATTTGATATATTCCATGTTATTTTTTATTTTTTGCCTTTCTCCATTTACCACCTTTGCTCTTGTATCTTTTGGCTGCTGCCCCACAAGCATAAGCTGATGGCCAAACATCATATTTGGATTTTGCCCAAGCGACACAAGATTGCCATAGTGTTGGATTTTTAGGAACATTTTTTTCCAAGATTATATCGGATGTCTCTGAATATTCATTAAATTCGAATATGTAATTCATATTAAAAAAATATTTTTTCTTATATATTAAATTTTAAACAATCAACCAGTGCCGTGCCCACTTTTAATATATATTATATTTAAGAAATGGATTTTTATGAATAGAAAAAAACTATTAGAATCATTTGAGGGATTTACTAAAGATAATCTTGATTACTTAGTTAATTATAAAAAAACTTATATCAGAAAACAATATAGGGACATACCGATTAATAAAATTCAAAAAATTGTCAAAGAATATGATATATCAAATTTTAAATTTATTGATAAGGGTTACGGTATATTCATTTATCCTGATAAAGAATTTATTAATTTGATAAAAGAGTTAGATGATAGTGTTGATGATTCGCTATTTTTTTATATAACTGTTACTGGAGATTTAAATTCAGTTGATTTTGCTGAGGGTGTCCCACCATATTTAAGAGGTTTATCTTTAGCCTATAAGTTTTATAAAATGATAATTAACATGAATAAGTTTATTACTTCTGATAGATATTCTACTTTAAGTGCATGGAATTTATGGTATAGTTTATTACAAGATGAATATCTTTATGCAATCACATCAAATATTAGAAGTTGCCTAATAGATAAAAATGTTACTGACAGTGAGTTAAAAGAAATTATAAATAAAGTAACAATCGGTATGACTGATATAGAAATGTCTGATGATTTAAAGTTAAGAATTAATTCCTAAATTTGTTTGGAAATAAATATCCAAATTCATGTCCCTGTGGTATATCTGATTTTCTGATTCCAAATACTTTTTCTTCTGGACAAGTATCTTTGCCATCTATATAGAAATTGTTATTACAAGCCCAAGTTTCAACGCCTCTATTCAAAATTTGACCTACACTGAATGGAAATCTAATATGAACATGTTCTGGCATTTCAATTCTTGTAATTCTTCCATCTGGGGTTTTATATACATTGAATGCTTGTGTTTGATTTCTTTTATTAACAAATTTGACCTCTCTTTCATTGCTAGCTGCCTCTTCAATTTTTGGATTATAAATCTTTTGTAAATAAAGATAAATATACTTCTTATACTTTCTAAGAGTCTTTTCATCAACTGACTTCTTAATATCATTCCACATCATACTTGCCATACTAGGTCTTCCTCTCATTGGAGAATTAAGATTATTTAGAGCTGCTTCAATTGTTGGTGCATTTTTTAAATCATTTGCAATTGTAAAAGAGAACGCCATTATTTCATCTTTATTAGAATAATATTCTTTTAATTTTAGTGGATCTGGTAGATTGAAAGTTAATCCACCTCTTCTTTTATTTTGTTCTGAGTGTATTCTTTCGTGAGAAATTATATCATCTACGATAGTTTTGAAATTTGGTATCATTCTTACACAATTAGGGTCACATACAACAAACATAGGTTTCTTTCTAATTGTGTGATATAGAGCAAAAAATGGGGTTCTAAAATCTGGTTTAGGTGCTGTTTTTTTATCTTCATCACTTAGGGAGTTAATAAACTCTTTATAATTGACTACATCAAAATCATTATCTTGTCCATATTCAACTAAATCATCATATGTTCTGATATTGTAGTTGTGTTCAGATGGTTCTGGTGTAATGATAGCTTCAAATGTTTTAAATTTCTGTATTCTCATAAATGTATATATAAAAAAAAAGAGTTAGAAAAATCTAGCTCTTTTATATTTCTTCTTCCATTATTGAAGAAATTCTAGCATCTCTAAATACTAATTTAAATGCATCATATACATCTTGTCGTAAAACTTCCCCGGACCCATATATAACCAATCTATCTTTTTCAAGTTTATAGATACGGGTGCTTCCATTTTCCATTTCGGTAAAAATGATATTATTACCGATTAATTCAGCTTTTTTTATTTTTAAAACATCAGTTTGTGAATTAACAAACCCCGGATATTGTTTTTTTATTAGATTTGCGAGCTCTTGCTTTTTGTGATCCATACTTCAAAATTATTGTATCGTTAATTAAATGGTTTAAAGATTTCCAGAATATTGGATTGTTGTCAATAAGACTTGAGATTTCATCATATCCAATTGTTCTAACTCTCCCAGCGAATACTTTAGACTCTGTATACCAATGTAATCCCTTAGCGTTGGTAAATAATATCATATTTGTTTTAGTATCTTTATCAACATTATAATTAACTATGGATTGAAATGCAAATTGCTTAATGTCATCTTGTGTTAATTCGGATGTTGCATCTGATCTGAATTTTACTTGAACAGTGAGTGGTTTTTCATCCATTCCTATTCCAAATCCATCAACACCATTATCATCTACGGCTGGTGCTGGTTGATAGCACCCTACACCAATTCTATTATCAGCGGCTAGAATTTTGAAAAAGGCTTCAGTCGATGTGATGAAATCACAAATATATTACCTTCCGACTTTATAATCCTCAAGAAAAGATCAATAAACATAATATAATTCTTACCACCACCTGTTGGAATACAAATTTGTAGTAAGTTATTCCTTTGCATATCATTAAAAATCTTCCTCTGATCATCCGTTAAAGAAGATAATTTTTGAGAAAGATATTGTTTCTTACTTGTTGCATTCATATTTCTTAATTTAGAATTACAAAAGTGCGACTAATATGCGAGAAAACCAAATAAATTATCGTTTAATTTCAGCCCCAGCAACCAGAGTATCGTTACTACCATACTGGATTCTAATTCTCAATAGTGGATATTTTGTTTCTAATCTCTTTACCCAGTCCTGAACTTTCTTTTTAGGTATAAATGATGATTTAACTTTATCTTCTTTATAAGTAAAGTCGTCTAATTGTTTTTGTGCATCTGATACAGATTCTCTAACACCATCATCTGGTTTCACATAGTAGTCTAACCAGCCTTCTCTTTCTTCATTATAGATTTCTTGTGCTTCTTCTTCATCAACACCATCTTCATTCATAATCTCATCAACGGTTCTTAACCCATGTAATCCTTCATATGACTCATATTCTTCAATTGCTGCTAACCAAGCTTCTTTTTCAGCTGCTTCTTCGGTTCCTGTAAAGTTTTTAATATAGTGGGCACCACCGAATCCGCCTCCGAGTCCACTAAATATCTTCCATTTTCTTATTTCTGAAAATTCTTCAAATAGTTTAATATTTTTCATATATATTTATCATTTTTTTTCTTTAGAACTAATAAATTTTTTTACCTTATCTTTTAATAATTTAATTATATATTAAAATTATTTTTAATGATTTTTATAATAAAAAAAATTTGGTAATTTTGGAAAGGATGCATTGGTCGAATTTGTTTGCTGCATCCTCATTAGACGTAGCTTTCAGAATATAATTGTATGAGTTATCACCTACTTTGTGTTCAACAAGGTATTTGGACTTTTTAGAATTTAATTTATAATTTTTCCAATCTTATTTCTAGATCACCAGTTCCTTTTATTACTCGATGATAAACTTCTTTAGGTATGAAAACTTTATTTTCTATTTTCTTTGGTAGTTCATTATCTATTTGTATCATCCAATCAGTTTCTCCAATTGATTCAATAATTCTGTCTTCTTTATCTCTATGCCAAGAAAATTCTTCTGAATCGGTTTCTTGTTTGAACTCTCTAATAAAAATATTATTAGATATTTGTTGTTGTATAAATGGTAGTTGTTTCATCTTTATGATATTTTTTATATATTAATTACTTAAACAAAGACATTTCCATCCTTTATGAGTTTTACCATTTTTCGAAACTCTGGAAAGATTTGCTGGATCAAGATTTCTGCCCTGACAAAATTGATTCAAATTCTTTATTAGAATTTCATTACCATTTGGATCTGTAAGTTTATAAGTTTTAGAACGTTGTATATTCCTTTCCGTAATTGATTTTGATTTCAAATCATGATTTTTGATTGATTTTTTATCAATTTTCAAATTATTTTTCTTTATAATCTCTTTGTAATATTGTGATATTCTACCATTGTGTAAAATTGTACCAACATCATAAAATTCATATTTTTCATTTAAGTCTTCAATTAAATATTTACCACTATTATAATCGTTAAAAATGTTTATTATGTCTTGTTCATACAAAGTAGTTCTTCTTTCTCTGAGATTATACTTTGTTTTTATTTCTAAATAAATTTGATTGTATTTTCTCCTTTGATATCGGAATTTTAATATTAAATCGACTTCTTTTAAACTTATTTGTAATTTTTCTGCGACAGATTCTTCAGTAAGATTTGATTTATATTTCAAATCAAAAACATTAAAAATAATCTCCTCAAGTAAAATTTTGTTTCTCACTTTATATCCTCTCTTTCTAATTATTTTTCTTGTTTTGTTTTTTCTGTTTTTTTCTATATTAAATTTCAGGGCTTCTTTTTCTTCTCTGTATAGATTTTCATTATAAATTAGATGTCTTAGCGGAACAATTTCAAAACCTGTTTTCTCAGATATTTCTCTAATTGTCATTTTTTCTTCTTCATAAAGAGCATGAATATTTAAAATATCATCTTTTGTGAATTTTTTTTCATGTTTTACCTCTAATATAAGATTATATTTTTCTTTGACGTATTGATATTTCTGAGATCTCGTCAAAATTGAAGATATTTGATTCTTTGATATTCCAATTTTTTTTGATATTTCTCTATTGCTTAGTTTCTGATAGTTTCTAAGATGAAAAATTTCAACTATTTGTTCATCTGTTATTTTTCTAAGTCTCTCAAATAATTTAATTTTTTCTTCTTTTGATTTTTTGATTCCAAAACAAGAACCAGCAGTTGGACTTATATTATATCCAAATTTGTCATCGTAAGATTGATAAAAGTTTATCCATTTCTGTTCTACCTCTAAACATTGCTCTGGACTACATATTTCTAATATTGATACCTCAAATTTTTCAAATTTTTTTTCTTGATTGAAAAAATTTTGTAAATGGATCGAGTGATGTCGATTTTTGACCAATTCCCTAATATGAGATGTGAGTCTATTAGAAAACTTAATTGAAGTTGAACCAATATGAACTTTATTATTTTCTAAATTCTTTATTTGATAAACTCCTTTTTGATTAAGCAAATGTTTATCTTCTTCTCTAATTATTTGATATGAACTACTTATCGGCTAAAGACCGATAAGTTTCGGGAGACAAGCTCCTTCTTTTTAGATGCTTCATTGCTTTTGCCTTCAGTTAGACTGCCAATTTTAATTAGTTAGCTAATCAGGTCTTATTTTTGCTCCACGCCTGTAATCGACAGTCCCTGCCGATGCTAGAATTTTTTAATATCCTAACATATTATATATTTAATATAGACTCTTTCCTTTAAGTAAATTTAGTGAATAATTACCAAATTCATCACAGAAGCTAAAGACTTCTGTGTTTTCTTTGGTTTTCAATATAAAATATTTCTTATATTCTATATATTAAAAAGTGTGCAGTTCCTATAAAATGTTTTTAAATTACCAGTAACCACTGTAAGATCCAGAAAAAATGTTCTTATACCTAGGAAGATTACAACTCCAGTAGCCTGCTGAAAGTTTATCTGATGGTTTCCACTTGCGTCTGCAATTGTGGCGAGCAATAAAACTGCGTCTTGCTTTTGGATCAGAAACTTTAACACTTAAACCACCTTTTACATCACCAAAATTAACAACCTTAACTTTTCCTGTTTTAGGATTTTTAACATATACTTTATACTTCTTTGGTCCAGAACTCCTCATAGGTTTATTTAATTCAACTTTATGTCCGTTGTGTTCTGCTTCTTCATTTATCATAGGTAGATCTAATGGAACTAAATGTCCTTCAAAATTCTCAAATTTACCTAAATCTGTTTGTTCAAACAATTTAATATCTTCTTGACTAAATGAATTAACACCACTTTCAAACAACTTTCTAGATTCTTCAAGTAGTTCATAATAAGAATCAGATCCTGGTCTGAAAATATTATCTACTACAGAAACTTTATTTTCAATGTGATATTGTAGATTCTCACTAATTTGTGTGAAGTTTTCAAATTGTTTAATGTGTTTCATTTATTTTATTTATTTTTTATAGATTATATATCATTTGTGATCTACTAGCTTGCGGTAGAATTGGATTTTCAGTTTTAACATCTAAATCTTGTATATTTATTAAATCTTGTAAACCGATTTTCCCATCTAATTCCATTTTCTTACAATCGACACAAAGCATATCATGGTTATAAAGAGATGTACTCAAGAGTCTTGTGGATCTTTGACATCTATCACATATTTCAGATTCAAAAGATTCGTTAAATTTTTTAAGATGTTTCATATTATCTGCTGCGAACTAAATATTTTTTTATTAACAGTTTCCAAATGTCTTCTTCTTTATCTCCAATTTTAATTGTTTCCTCATTATTAGCTCTTAAATTAATGGAATGTATTAAGGTTCTAATATTCATATCAAATTTAGTTGGGTAATTAGAAGTAATATATTGTAAGTATTCTAATGCTTCGTCTTTCTTATCACTACTTACATCAGGAGATAATTTTTTCATAATTTCTCTCATTCTATCATATAGTTCTTGTTTATTTAAATGAACATCAACATGTAAACTTCTTGAAAGAAGTGCATCATCAAATTTATCTTCTGGTAAATTTGAAATGAAGATAACTTGACCTCTAAATTCAAATTTATTAGGTAATTTACCAGTAGAATCATATTCTTCTTGAATTTCAGTATCATCCATACCCATAGAATTAAAAGTGTTGCCTTTTGTTAATTTAGATATTTCTCTAATTTCATATGTATCAAGTGCTCCTTTTAAAATGTTAATTGAGTCGGCTTCTTTGAATACTGAGTCACAATCATCAAATACATTTAGTTTATTTCTATTCAAGAAAAGTATCTCATATAAGCCCGCAGTAGTAGCAGTTCCAGTAGCAAAATAATAATCTACATCCTTTCTCATTCCAATAGATTCGAGTGTGTCTCTAACTACTCTTGTTTTACCAATCCCACTATCCCCTGAAACAATCAAAGAATTTGATTTACCTTTAGCCACTTGAATAGTATAGAGTTCGATAGATTTAAAAACATCTATTTTCAAATCATCATCTAATTGATTAATTTTCTCACTATTTGTTTCTGACTTCTCATCATGTGCGATAGCGGATTCTAATCTTTCAATTTTTCTTTTTTGTGATTCAATTGATTTAGGACTTCTTAAACGTGAAAGTCTTCTTGTAGCTTCTTCTAATTCTCTTTTTGGATCATATTCTGTAGTTTCTAACTCTTCATTAACTAAAGATTTCGGATTTTTTAAAAATTCTAAAATTTCTGGTAAGTGTTTAGTAATAGATAATCCACCAACTTCTAATGTAAAGTCTGGTTTTTCATCAAATTTAAAATTACTCCAAACATCAATACTATGAATTTGTGAATGTAAATCTCCATCAATCCAATTAAATCTAATTCCTTTTGAAGATTTAAGAGATACAAATAATTGACCATTCAAAAACAAATCACTTTTTTGTATGTGCCAGATTTCTTCATATTCATATAAGTCTATATTAGAATTCTTGGTGATATAAGAGACGATTATGTTAATTGCCTTTTGTTTATCTTCTGGTAGAAAAGATTCATTAAATTTAATTAGATATTTCATAAGGGTATATATTAAATTTAATTAAGTCAATTTAAATTCGAATTTCTCATGAATTATATATATTAAAATCCTAAAGTAAGGTGCTTAAATTAATATATATGTTAAAATCTTTAATAAAGAGTGAGTAATCTTGTATTTTTTGATAATAAGGGAAATCATATTAACTTTCAATATGATAGTGTTTCAAAGACCTATAATGGAGAATTAATATTTGATAATAATGGATCAGATACTTTTAAAACAATTGCCTTATATACATTTGAAAAAATAGACTCTTTTGAGTTTGAATCAACAGACTTGTCATTAGAAAAGTTTCAACTGTTTAACGAATATGGATTTAACATTACTGGTAGCAAATATTTTAATCAACCAGTTATAAAAATTGAGGCTGTTAATAGTGATCCTAATTTTAGTGCTAAATGGATATACGGTATTAACTTCGAGTCTAAATTTCCAGTTGGATCAGAAATTCAATTTGATTCTTCAATTTTTGAATTCAATAACCCTCTAAAAACATATACAGTTGTCTATACCAAGAAAGGAGCCATTATGGTAATTTCTACTTTAGATAACAAAACTTTTAATTTAAATTATGAAATTGCTGCTGGTTTAACCTATTCATATGAAAATATCACTATTAGTGGCATTAACTCAATTGGTGTAAATAGCTATTTAGATTCTACACTACATCAAAACTTGTCTAATTGGTCTGAACCTCAATTTTACTTAATGTTATATAATGGTAGAAAATTGAATTTAGTCAATACCAATTCAAACAACACTGTAGTTACTATTAAAAATAAAGACCTATTAGATAAAATTTACTATCAATATTCAGTTAATAGTAATAATTTACCTTCTGATAGTGATTTATATATTGAATTATTATTAAAAACTAACCTACCTATTGTTTATAGAGGAGAGTTAATTATATCAAGTAATATAATAGAATTTCCAAGTGGTGTTCCAGAACTTTTAAAACCCGGATATCAATTCATTATTAGAGGTTCTGATGTTAATAAAAACTATTATAATGTCGGTAATATACCAACATTTCTAGGTAATTCTTACCAAGCTCAATATTATTATGCTACTGGATCACAAGTGCTTTGGAATAATTCAATTTATCAATGTTATCAAGCATATACACAAAGTGCTACTTCAAGTATTACTCCAGATAATATTGATTATTGGAGTGCGAACATTACTTATTTACCTGTTACTGGTCCAATCGTACCGGAAACATTAATATATGGAGAAGTTTATTTAACAACAAATAGGTTATTATTTGGTGTGAGTGCATCAAAAGTATTAAGTGGTACAGTAAGTAATTATGAAAGTGATTTAACTTTAGCTTTTGCAGCAGAAAAATACTCTACTCTATTTGATTTTTTTAATATTAATCTATCATATGATAAGAGTGTATTAACATCTAGATTGAATTATTCATCTGATTATGCTGAAGTAAATTACTACTATATTCAATCAGGAGTTACCTATAGTATTGGTTCTACTGAAAAAACTTATGAAAAAACAATCCAGATTGAAGAAGTAGTCACAACAGAGTTTAACAGAAATATTTCTCAAAGAAGTTCTTATAATATTGTCTTCACAGCTTTTGATGAGTATGGTTTAATAGTTACAATAAATGGATTAGTATACCAACAAGAGATTCAGTGGGCATACACAGGATTAAATGTTGATATGCCAAGAACTGTTGATTTGACATTAAGAGCTTGGCTATCTAAGTATTATACGACTTTATTTAGATTAGGTATTTCGGCTAATTTAGATTATTTAGTCAACTATCCTTATATCTACTTTGATTCTATTACTTTAAGATCCATTTATCCAAATGTGCCTTTAAATTTTTCTATAGGGGTTGGTATTGCTGCAAATTATTATATACAACACTCTAATGTAGTATTTTATCAAATTGGTAATAGTTTAACGTTAATAATTAATGGATATTCATATAGTGTTAATTATACAGGTACAGTTTCAGGAACTTTAGAACTTTGGATTGAAACTTATTCTACTATCTTAGAAGGATATGGTATTTATGTAAGTTATATAAATAACTGTTTATATTTTAATATTAAGAGTCAAACCACTCTATTAGATTACACCGTTAGTATAGGACAATCAGTAGCACCTGGTTCTACTTTATATGAAATTAATAATAAAATTAGTGGTAATTTAGGAGCTTTAATTACCTCAAATGCTGCTAAATTATCAAGTGGATCATCTGCATCTTTTTATCAAGTTTCTGGTAACTCAAATGATGGATCTAATATCGGATTTGCAACTGGTATGATTACATCTGTTAATAATACCATCTACCCATTCAATAATCAAGAATATAACATATTAGAGGTTGATTCAGATAGATTGGTATTCAGTTATCAAGGACCATTCTGGGGAGCAACTATGACTAATTATTGTTCACCATTTGTAATAGCTGCTTTTGATAATGGATTTACTTTTAGTATTTGTCAAATATCTGGACCAACAGGTGGCACTGCTAATGTGGTTTTAGGTGCTTATAATCAATATGAATTTGATTTCTCATTTGATTTATTTAGAGGTGATAGTAATACTTATAATTATAGCCTTTCATCTGCTCAATCTAACATGGTTGATTTGGTTTATCTTAATAATACAGACTCAGTTTACGTTCTTGGTAATAATATCGGTATTTATGATGGACTAAGTGGTGATTATATTGAGTCTATTTCACTACCAGGTTTATCACAAAGTTTAAAATTAATTTACAATAATATAAATGATTGTTTATATGCATTAACAACAACAACTCTTTATAAAATTGATCCAACAACTAATTTCATCAATAATGAATTTGCCTTAAGTGGCAATCCTTATGACTGTATAATCAATACAAAGAATGGTGATGTTTATGTTTCCTACTCATCTAAGACACATGTTGATATCTTTGATGTTTCTGGTAGTATAACTGGTATTACATCAAGTTATGTTGGTCCTTCTTATGGTACTTTTAAAATGGCTTATAACCATTTTGAGGACATGATGTATATTACAACTGGAAATGATATAGTTATAAGTATCAATGGTTCCACAAGATTAGAATCTAATTTTTACTCTGTAAATAACCTACAAAAAACTATATCTTATAATCCTATTAACTCTACAATCTATGTAATGGGTGATAATCTATATCAGATTATTAACAATTCAATTTCTCCTGTTATTAATGTAGCAGCAGGAGTAACTTTTTCAGAAATACTTTATAATAATATCTCACAAAGTATAGACATTTCAGTTAATGGTTTTTATGACTCAATTGATATTGGTAATAATTTAAGATATACATTAGGAAGTTTAGAATATGGTTATTTATCTATTAACCAATATGATGAGAGAGTTTATATGTATGGTGGGAATAATGATGACATCATTATTATCGATCCTTCAAATGGCTATATTGCCAATACAATCTCATTATCATCAACTGTTACGAAGCTTATTTATAACCCATTAAGAAAATCAATGTGGGGTATAATTCCTTCTACAAATAAAATTATTGAAATAACTGTTGAGTTATCTATTTATATTGTTGTATCACCGCCTACGTATAATGGTATTTATAGTTCACAATACGGAACTCTTGATCCTGATTATCAAAATAGACCAAGTGTTTGGTTAAAAACAAGGAGTTATATTAGAAAGCCAAGAGAAAATTATCAAGGTGATTATCAAGTAGAATATGTTTGGAAATGGTTAACTGATGATATTCCTCAAATTTTCATGTATGATTTTTCGGGAAGTCAACTACCAACAACTGGACCATATGCTTATATCGGTGAAAAGCCTTTACAAAATATCAATCTTAATTTAAATCCAAATAAAGATATTAGTAAAACAGCTTCTTCTGCTTATCAACAAACAATATTCAATGAAATAGTTACTCCTTTGGATTATGTTAACTCGTCAGTAGATGTTTCATATACTCCAGAGCCGCTTGAATTATTTGTTGGATTTAATTCTCAAGACGAGGGTGTTGTTAGTTCAACATTATTGTTATTAAAAAGAGAATCAATTTCATTAACATTAGTTACAAATGCCTATAACTTAAATATAATTTCTTTTGAAACACTAACTGATTCAGATACCGGAAATTACTACGGAAAAATAACATTAGATAATAACTCTACTGAAAATTTCTTATATGGTCTAACTGGATCAAATACTGGATTAAAAGTCGGACAATTTATACAACTTTCTGTAAAGGATAATACAAATTCTAAAAATAAATATATCTCTTTTAACAATAGTATTACTTTCAAAATTACTGAATTGTATATAAGAAGTATGGTTGTTCAATTTGTTAATGGAATTTTTGAATCTGAAACAACCGTTATACAAGACTATCCTTCTAATGGTAAAGTTACTTATATGACTACTTTATTTGATGTTTTAGACAACGAAGTAGGTAGATTTATATTAACAGGGCAAACTGAAATTGAAGATATTAGATATAAGACTGAACTTACAAATTTAGGTAAGAATATTACCGCAGATGATGTATTTATCTTTAAAACATATGATATTGAAGAGCAAGGAGTTGATTGGTTATTCTTAAACCAGAAGAGAAAAGAAATGTTGTTGATGAAGGATTCTATTTATCCTTATGTAGGATCT
>Ga0208499_1000323_pt1 | contig 19226 bp, 16 predicted proteins | sample CryBogCBE07Jul09_FD_185504 | JGI IMG/M metagenome (GOLD analysis project Ga0208499, IMG submission 185504) | Freshwater microbial communities from Crystal Bog, Wisconsin, USA - CBE07Jul09 (SPAdes) (version 2) | ecosystem: Environmental > Aquatic > Freshwater > Lake | place: Crystal Bog... | reverse complement strand
TGAGAATAAACCCAATGCTCGAGCTGAATCTTCGGCAAAAGTAGTAGCTAATGGCATTAGAACTTAGTTTGTCCTGCTAGCAGCGTGTAAGAGTTTGGCGTACCGGTAGCTGTACAGATTACAGTAAATGTATAAGAGTCCAACTGGCTAGTGTCAGAAGAAGTCCATGGAGAACCGCCCTGGTAGTAAGTAGTAATACCACTTGCTGTAGTGCCGTTCGCTGGCATAGCTGTGCCTGAAGTAGAGTTACCATTACCGTTAACGGTTACGTTAACTGGGTAATAACCAGTGGCACCGTTATTAACCAATAGAGCATATGTTGCACTTCTACCCGATACTGTTGGAGCACCAGTAATTGCTACTGTAAAGTTGGCTGTAGGGTTTGATTGATAGTAGTAGAACGAGCTGTTAGCACTGTTAAGAGATGCTGGTGTAGTTGCACCGCTCAAAGCTGTACCAGAAATGACTGATACAATTTCATAAGCACCCTGCAAGATAGGGTTGATAATTGCACCAATAAGAGTAGAAGTACCAGTGACTGTTAAGTTACCACTGATAGTTTCATTACCTAGGTTATTAAACCCACCTACAGTTGCTGTGCCAGTTACAGTGAGGGTGTTAGTGCTAATACTAGCACTAAAACTTGCACTATTACCGGTATGCTGATAGGCATTTACTGTTCCTCCAACACCCCCAACTGTAACATAACCCGTAGTTCCATTACCACTTATTGTAACTGCATTACCGCTTACACTAATACCACTAGTAACTGATAGGGTACCCGTTACAGTTGCACCACTTGCCACTGACAAAACACCGTTAACAGTGAGGCCGCTTGATACTGTTAGCGTACCACCAATGGTTTGCCCACCAGCTGTATTTAGCAATGTACCCGTAGATAATGGAAGAGTGTGGGTGTAAGCACCAGCTGGTGTTGCTTGTAAGGTTTGAGGGCTAAATCCAGGAAAGTTAAAGACAATACCGCTTGCTCCATGGGAAGAATCACCCATTGATAAAGTGCTGCCAATAATGTTAGCACCACCACTTATGGTTACTCCACCACTAAAAGTAGCTGCGCCAATGTGAGTAGAGGTACCTGTTACAGTAAGTCCACTTGTTACAATAAAGTTTCCTCCTACTGTTGCACTAGTATTTGCTAAAGCAAGTGTACTGAATGCTATCCCTGGTGCAGTGCTTTGAAAAAAGTTCCCACCAGTACTGTATATGAGTGTGTAACCTTGACCATATGAGATTGGTGCAAAATATTGCCCGAATGGGACAATATTACTTGAACTTGATTGTCCAAGCGAGAACGTACCGCTAGAAGTAATATTTCCACTCACCGTAAGGCCGGAAGTGATTACAAGATTGCCAGAAATCGTACCGCCAGAACTTGGTAAAGCAGCATAGGCTACACCACTAACAGTGTTGAGATTTCCTGAAATTAGCGCGATAGAGCTCGTGTGACCAGTAACAATACCAGATGTTGTGTTATATTGCCCACTAAGCGTTACAAACTGACCTGACAAAGTTGTAAGGCTACCACTAGTGGCTACATACTGTCCAGAAAGTGTGTTCAAAGAACCTGAAGTCGCTGCATATGCACCGCTTAATGTTACAAATTGACCACTAAGAGTTGTAAGACTTCCAGACGTAGCAACATATTGACCGCTAAGTGTATTCAAGCTACCACTAATGCTTGCAATTGATGAGGTATGACCAGTTACAATACCACTAGTGGTGTTATATTGACCCGACAATGTAACGAACTGGCCACTCAAAGTATTTAAGTTACCACTAATAAGTGCAATTGAGTTTGTTTGGCTAGTTACAATGCCACTAGTTGTGTTATACGCACCACTCAAAGTAACAAACTGGCCTGAAAGAGTAGCAAGGTTAGAATTTGTAGTTGCTGTAGTGCCACTAAGCGTTGATAAACTACCGCTAACATTAGTTAAGTCAGTTGTAAGACCTGTTACTTGACTTTCAGTGATCTGAATACCAGTGGCGGTTACAGTACCGCTAACAGTAAGACCACTAGCTACAACAAGATTACCCGATACCGTAGTAGTGGCAAGTGTTTTATTACTAAGCGTTTGAGTACCATTTAGAGTTGCAAGAGTATCGGTTGAACCAGGGCCAGGGCCAGGAATAATAATTGTTCCTGGTGTTGATCCGCTTACAGTAAGTTGGAATCCACCACCAGTTGGAAAGTTTACAGTTGTTGCTTGGCCAAGGGTGATGCCACTGTTGGCAGCGAGTGTATTGTTTAAAGTAGTTGTGCCTGTAACGGTGAGATTGCCGCCAACTGTCATTGCACCAGTGTCTACTTCACTACCAACGGTTAAAGCACCACTAACAGTTAAACCTGATGCAACCGTAAGGTTGCCACTAATGGTGCCACCAGAGTATGGAAACTTAGCAGCAAGATCTGTAGTTAAATTAGTAACTTGACTTTCATTAATCTGGATACCAGTGGCGGTCACAGATCCGCTAACAGTAAGACCGCTTGCTACAATAAGGTTACCGCTTATAGTTCCACCTGATCGTGGCAATGCAGCATAAGCTACACCACTAACAGTGTTTAATGAACCTGATGTTGCTGCATAAGCACCGCTCAAAGAAACAAACTGCCCTGACAAAGTTGTCAGGCTACCACTAGTAGAAACGTATTGACCAGATAACGTGGTTAGACTACCACTAGTGCTTACATACTGGCCCGAAAGCGTTGATAGGTTGCCACTAAGCGTTGATAGGCTACCACTAATGTTAGTCAAATCTGTAGAAAGCCCAGTGACTTGGCTCTCTGTGATCTGAATCCCAGTAGCGGTTACAGATCCACTAATGGTAGCATTGCCACCAACAAACAAAGCGCCATTTGTTATTAACGAACTACTAAAAGTACCAGCCGTAGAAGTAAGACCATAGACAGATAATGTTCCACCAATACCGTTGATGCTAATATAGCCAGAAGTGCCATTGCTACTTATGGTAGTGTAGTTGGCAAGGGTTGAAGTACCGGTTACAGTAAGACCTGATGCAACAACCAGGTTTCCTGTAATGGTGCCACCTGATATAGGCAAGTAGTTGCCAGACACGGTGCCACCACTGACTGTAGCTGGCGCCCATTGAGTGCCGTTGTAGACCAGAGATTGTCCACTAGTGGCAGTTACACCACCCACTAGTGGACTAGTAACGTACAAACCACCTTGAAGCGTTGTTGTGCCAGTTACGGTTAAATTACCACTAATAGTTCCACCAGAAATGGGTAGAAAATTCCCAGACACCGTAGTGCCACCGCTAATGGTAGACCAAGTTGCGCCACTAGAGCTTGTAGCCACCAAAGCTTGACCTGCGGACGGGGTTCCACTTATAGCTACGTTATTTAATGCTGACTGGATAGATACCGTAGTGTCAATTTGACGTGTGACGGGGTCCATAATGCCGCTATACAAATAAAGACGATATAGAGTGGTACGTTTTTCTACCCACCAAACTTGATTTACTTCAATCTGATTTAAATTAACGCCAGCGGGTATGGCTTGCAAATCTACTTGGATTTGAAAACCTTTCATATCCAACGCTAGGCAATAATAATTCTTTGAAGCATTGGATGCTTTACTCAATGGGTGCAGGATTGGTCCGGTAGTTAAAACTACTTTTCTTACACCACTATTTCTATCGTATTGTCTTCCTGAAACGCTCATTATGATCCAATGTTCAATCCGTAGTGCATAATACTGTTACCCTTCATTGGGGCAGTAAATGTTGCTTGTGTAGTAAAACCATTTGTTCTATCACCAGAGTGTTGAACAGCTGTGCAGTAAAACTTATATTGTACAGTGCCACCTTGTTCATCGTCAAGATTCATAAATACTCTCATGCCAGGATATAGCTCGGGCATGAATGTAAGCTGTATATTGCTTGAAAATTGATTAGCCCATTGATTCATAAATGTATACAAAGCATACATGTATTCCATAATATGACTGTGGATCATATTTTGTTCTTGCACAAAAGGTCTAATACCATATCTATTTAAAAAATTAGTATAGGCAATTGTTGCAGTAACATCAGCTCCAGTATTTTGACTAAAATCATTGCCAAAAAGAATTCTCATTGTTGATACGTCTTGAACACTTACAATACCATTTGTTGTTATATAGTCTCCAAAACTGACTTGCTGTCCAATACCATTGGTGTCACCAACAATACCAACGTGTGTTGCCAACTGTGTATCGTCGTGGTAAATCTGGAAGTCAATAATCTCTACTGGACTAATTTCAAGAACTGGATCAGTACCATATACACCGTACCAATCTGGGAACCAAGCAATAAAATCACCATTGGGTGCGCTCATATATTGTCTCAACCCAGAACCAATGATTTGTGTAATATCTTGCATCACTGGATTATCAAGCAAAAATGCTCGAGGAGTTCCAACAATAGAACTTGCTCTAACGTCATAGTTAGGCATTTGCATAAGGTTGTTAAACGAGTTGGCAATACTAATTGTTGCTCTCTGGTTGGCATTGTTGGGGTCTGTAGTCTGAGATGTAGCACCGTTAGCGGTTGATGGGTTGGTTCCGGTGCTTGTACCAGGAGCGGCAATGTTTGTTTGCATAGAAGAAATAATACTAAAGTTTTGCATTGCAGCTTGTCCCCAAACTGGGTGCAACGTAATTGGCCTACGGCAACCAATTGATCGGCAAGTATAAGATTGTCCTGGGTATAACCATTGACCGTTAGCCATTGCACTCCAGCTAATTTGCTGAATATTTGGACCAAGTGAACCACCAGATGATTCAATCAGGTAACCAATGTCAGGGCTTCCTTTTGCGTCTGCAAACTTTGTGCCTGCTGGACCAGGATCACCAAAATTTGACACCATAATAGATACGTGTTGTGGTGCATTAAGGTTAGGATTATTTGGCGGAACACCTTGTGCATCGAGTGGTACTTCCCAGAATATAAGGTCACCTTTTTGTGGCTGTTGTGTGTTAGGAATCCATTGCCCATAAGTTTCAGGATTAGCACCTTGCATATACTCACCAGATGAGCTTGCTCCTGGTGCTGCTTGTGGTCCATAAATGGACCAAGTGTTACAATAAGGCCAACCTTGCAAATTAATATTGATTTTGCTGTATGCCCAAGCAGCAAGACCTGAGCAGTCAAATGAACCAGTACCCGTACCATAAGCACCGGGGTTTTTTCTTCCGCTTGACGTTTCACTATATGAGTCACCAAGCTGTCCCACAAGTGTAAAAACAAGTGTATCAAGTGCTTTATTTACAACGCTAGCGTCACCAAGGCTTGTTTGACTACTATCAAGATATCTTTTAGCTTGTGGCGAATTTAAATCGGGTAATTTACCTGCTTGAGTTACTTTTGTTGAGTCAGCCCATTGAAAAGTAACGTTAGCTACACCTGGATCAATTGTTGATTTCCATGCAGTTGGATCACCAACTTTGCCATTTAAGTACGCAACCACACTTGGGTGAAGTTGTAAGAAGTTAACATACTCTGCGTAAACTGCATAACCTTTTAAAGATTCATTTGGCTGTTGAGGAATACTTGTTGCTCTTACAGCAACCGTTCTGTTTGTTTGTTGATTGCATACAATTAACAACCTACCATCATTGTTCCCTGTGGCTGGGTTAATGCTTAACCAATTTTTAGCGTTATCAATAATTTCTTGATTTTTTTTCTTTTGATCATTGGTTAAACCACTCATATTTTGATAAGCAAGATAAGACCAAGGTGCTGAGCAGTAATAAATATCTTGAGTGATTTGATTGATATTTACTGGATTTTGTGTATTTGGCCCAGGAAAGTTTTGTTTGCTATTTACGATTGGTGATGTTAAAAAAGCCCCAGCTTGTGAAGCTGAGACGCTAACCCCGACGCCCCCATTGGGTGCGGAGCTAGTATCAAGAGTCTCTAAACCATTAATAGTATAGGCACCATTGACTACTGATTTACCAGCAGTAATACTGTTTGCGCTTAAAACTGCAGCGAGTTCAACAACAGAAGCTTGATCAAGTTCACTAGAGACAACAATATTTTTATATACTTGTACAGCATTGTTTATAAATTTTTGCGGGATACCTTGTACGTGAATTTTATCTGGGTTCCATCCAGCCACTCTATAGAGAACGTTTACCAGTGCCTGGCCAACACCACCGTCGTTTTGTGTTTGGTCAGTGCTTTGAGCAGTCTGGTCAAACATGTTAAGAAGGAGCTGTTGGAATTCAAGCAGAGTGTCATCCCAGTATGTATTCTGAAGAATGTACAATGTACAACTAGCTTGGATTGTAATTGGTGTTGGTACTAAAGTTTCAATAGGTGCATACGTTACAAGACCAGTAAAACATTGAATAAACTGGGTTCTTTTCAAGAACACAGTAATTCTGTCCATTGTGTTAATCATTCTGTTGTATTTGCGTAAGGGATTATTAAGCGTACAACTAAATGAGCTAACAGAATTAATTTGACGACTCATTTGAAAATTAACAATATCAGCTGATACATCAATGACACCATTGTTAACAGTGTGAATAGCAACACTGATATCTGGTGAATAAATAAAAGTACCTGATTGATTAAAACTCATGATGTTGTTGTGCCATTTCCAGAAGCAGGTCCTGCTGCTGCATTTGATATATCATAGACTGGATTACCAGAAGCTGGAATATATGTAACGTTGATTTTATCAGCTGCCGCCGCCATAGCTCCAATGTTTATCCAGCTTGAACCATATGCAAGCTGATCCGCTGCTGTAGGAGCATAAGTAATATTCTCTTGTGGTTGAATAGTAGTTGGTGGTGTGTCCGCATAATTATCCATAATTATATTCATGCTATAATTAGTAACAAACAAATTTTGAAAACGAACATATTGTTTTTCTACGTTTTTAATCCAACCTCTATAGTAAAGGCTGGTTTTTTGCAAACCAATTAAAGGATTATAGATAGGCAAGCTTGTGCTGAAATTATTATAATAATTAAGAATCATAGGTATATTAGTAGAGCTAGTGGCTCCATACATTTGATGCAGCCTAATAGCTTCTTGAAACTTATTCATCCTACCAAAGCCATCGCTTGGGTCAATGTCTTCGAAACCAACTGGAATATCTTTACTTGTACCGATTAAAGGCCACAATGCTTGAAAAGTAATAAATCTTTCCGCACGTCTAATTGGCTGCCATTGCATTGCATCACGTACCTGTACAGCAGAGAACTCTGTGCTTGAACTTGTTTGGATACCCTGTATCCAGATATCATAATGTTGTTGATTACCTTGATTATTAATCAACGTTACTGTTGCGTTCCCAGCCATTGCTGTAAACTCCCATCAGAAATAGGTGAAATTTGGTGGATCATGCCAAGCGTACTGCTCCAAGCAAAACCATTCATAACAATGTCTTGTTTATCTGGGTGTAGCACTGGCCCTGACACTCTGCAGTTGGAGTAATTAGTGTTAATTTTATTAGAGTTAATATTGTTTTCCATTATTACCTCGGTGTTGTGCTATTTGTTCCAAAAATGTATCCAGTGCTCAAAGCGTTCTCGATGTCTTTAAATTGAAGGTTTACAAGAGACGTATCTAGACCGGTGAACTGACTACTAAACCCAATTTCTCCACCATTGTTGTTGACAATTCTATTCAATGCATCAGCTGTGGCAGCATTAGTAGCAAGCAAACCAACATCTGTGTGAACTTCCATATACAATGTATACTCATAAGAAACTGTGGTAACACCAAAACCCATTTGGAAATTTTTTAACCAAATACTAAACCCTAATTCTGGCCTGCTTGGTACATTAAACAGTGCTGGGATTTTCCTTTGTGTTTGCCCATCTTGAATTGATTTGTAATCTTCCCAAAGTTGCAAAAGATTTGCTCTATTTCCAGCATCACCTTCAACCACGAGTGATGTTATATTTGTTGACAAAAGCTGTGTTACGCGGCCACCAATGGTACTAAAACTTTGTGTGTTTAATTGGTAATTCCAATTCATAGTATTAATACTAAATGGGAAACTATAAGTTTTATTTGCAACTTGATCTGTTATTGTTGCAACTTCTTGATTGTTTATAAATAATTGTGTCATATTTAATTAAACATTGTACCATTTATTCCGGGCTGCCTATTCAATGGAACTTGTCCATTATTAAATCCTTGTGTGGAAGATTTGACAGCAGCAGTAATTAAATGATGTGCATTTGGGTGAATATTTACTTCAATAGATTGTTGTGGTTGTGTACTGCCATATCTTGATTGGTAACCTTGAGATTTTACAACTGCATCTTGTGCGCTGGTTACTTCAGTTAACTTCTTTAATCCTCTACCGATCAGTTCACCAGGGTGTTCTGCAATGTTAGTAAGCAAACCAGAAAAACCTTTTGTATTGTAATCATGCATGTCATTTGTAATTTGAGACAATGATTTGCCCGTCAAAGCATCGGCAGCAACCATAACCCCTTCTCCGACACCAAGTGTCGCCCTCGCAAGTAAATCATCAGGGTTTAAAAGAGTAGCGACATCAACCGCTTTAAGAGCAGCATGTCCAATGTTACTTACAATGTGACCTAAGTCTGTACCAAATATATGGCCAAGCAAACTTCCTCCACCACCAGGGTGAGTAAGTCGTTGGTGTTGTTGTACAACACTCCATGCCCATGTATCTGTTTGTTGGAAGCTAGCACCATATTTGCTTAAATTAGATGGAAGCTGACCAGATTGAAGCATCATGTTTAATCGTTGAATTGCATTTGCGTTCTTTTTACTAAATTCGTCGTGGCTTTTATATTGAGTTTTGATATCAATACCAGCCCAAGTAAGAACTTGTTCGTTACTAGCATTCTGTGCCATTGCTTGAGTTTGTGCACCACTCGCACCTTGCTTACCAAGCTGCAGTTCTTTACCATAAAGACCCATGACGCCAACACCAAGGTTTTGTGCGAGCAAAACATTACCAAGCATTGATCCTTGCATTTCAGTGCCTGTCATACCAGCAGCTTGAGCAACATAGTTGCCAGCGCCAAATTGCATTGCAAGGTAACCCTGGCGAGCAGCAGCGTAACCATTCCCCATGCCCATGGCAGCAGCAGAATTGGCACCTTGATTGAATGCGTAGTTTGCATAACCTAGAGATGTTCTGTTATCACCATTGGCATAATCTCTAGCTGCGTTATACTGTTGCATGTACTGGTTATAAGTATTGGTCATATAACCAGCACCCATTGCTTGTGCTGAGAACTGATTAAACTGATCTTGTGACATACCAAAGCGTCGTCGAGCAATATCTAAAGACGTATCTACATAATTATTAAGATCAGCACCTCTTAGACCAAGCCCTGCTGCACCCATTTGTGCTGACTGCACCTGTGCTTGGTTGTAGAATGGATTCAATCCACCCCACGATTCCATCCAAGACTGTGCTCCCATCCTTAGGCTACGACCGTAGTCAACCTCACCAAATTGTCCGCCTTGAGCATAAATAGCACTGTTTATATTGCGTACTTGGCCCATTTTATCTTGAGCAGCTGCATAGACATCACCGATTGCACCACCAGCATTTTTAACAGCAGTGGCAATACCAGTAAATTTAGCAAGTGCTTCGTACAAACCACTACTAAAAATACGGGCAACATGATTAGCCGTGTCTAGTGTTTGAGCTTGTACATCTTCAGGAACCGGTGTTGTTCTAACTTTACCTGCCACAGCATCGCCAAAAGCATCGCTAGGAGCATCAACAATCTCTGGGGGTCCCATTGAAGCTGTTGCATCTTTAAGAGCTTCTGGTGTAATTCCAGAAGCTACAAGATGTTTTTGCCATCTTTTGTAAAGTTTTTTACCTAGTGGTCCTGATCCCAAGGCATTTTTTACGGTACTATTCATTTTTTTGTAAGCAATAGATGCTGGGTCAACAGCATCCAATGGCAAATTAAGCTTGTTCCAACGGTTTTTTAATTGATCTGCATAAAGACTTGAAAATGGTTCTGCCCCAACATAATCATCGCCTTCTGGTTCTACCATGCCTTCCCAAGTTGCAGCAAAATCAGGGTCTTCAATACTTGGTTCATCATCCATAGGATCTGGCCCTGGACCAGGGCCGCCAGTTGGTGGTATAATAGGTGGTTTTTTACCACCACCACCTCTGCCTACTGTGGGTGGTGGTATTGCTCTTGTGCTACTACTGTCATCAACAGTTCCAACTGTATTTTTTATGGCGCGCTTACGGGCACGAACACCTTTGTACCAATCACCTAGAGCTACTACTGGGTTTTCTGAATCACCAGTGCCAACATAACCACTACCTACATAGCCACTAAAGTCTTGGCTACTAGTACTTTGGTTGGTGTTATATGTATAACCATTAACGCTACCAACACCAGGAGGGGAAGCCATTCCCAACATTGTCATTACGTGACCAACATTGCCACCAAGACCTCTTGTCTGCAAGAGCATTTCATTAATTTGCTGGATATTTTGACTAAGACTTGTTTGATTTGTTGCGTTAATGCTAGCAATTGTTTCCAACAATTGCTTCATGTTACTAATAAGCTCATTGTTTTCTTGGTAAGCTGCACGCATTGCGTCTGCGCGTTCGGATATGCCGGACATTGCTTGTTCAATTGCTTCCATGTCGGAACGCATTTCACCCGCTACGCTTGCAGCGGCACTCATACCTTGAATAAGTGGTGCGGTATTGTCAGTGAATTCTAAATTTACTTGTAGTGAATCATCGTTTTGAGCCATTATTCACCACCTCCTAATTGATCAATATCAATACCATTAAATAAATTCATTTCTTCTACTTGCCTGATAAACTCTTCATTAGCAGCTTTTTCATCATTGGCTTCATTAGCCAATGTACTAGCTTCTTCAAACATTTTTTGAAGAATTGCAGCTTCCTCAGCAGTTTCTGGAGCTTTCCATTCAGCGCCTTCATTCTCAGGAGCACTTTCTTTGTTGCGAATGTATTCTTGATACATACCAGGATTGTTAATCAACATGGCATTTTCAAAGCGCATTAACTCTAGATCTGATTCTTGATTTCTCTTGCGTGCAATAACTGTTATAAGAATTTTTTCTTGTACTGAATTCAAATTAGGTTTAGTGAGAACACCGGTTGCGTAGGCGATCTCACTTTTTTCAATTACGTAAGGGTCTGATTCCCATCTTTTGGGATATCAATTTCCTCGTCTTCATCTTTGAAAATACTCATTGGCATCACTGGACTAATGATACCCAACTCTTGAAGAACAATAATTACTCTATTTTCAAGTGCTTCAATCTCGTTGTAAAGCAACTCAACGGTAGTGTCATACCAGTTATTAACTACATAATCATACTTTTGTTTAATAACATTAATATTTTTATTACTGGATACTAACTCTTTACCGTCAACGCTTACAAGACCTGCAGCTACTACTGCTGCTTTATAAGCACGTCCATAGCCCACACTCTCGAGGTAAGGCTTGGTTAAAAGGCTAATCTCTAACTTGTCATTGATTGTTAGAGTCCTAACAACGAACTTGTGGAAGGGAATTCGAGTGATCTCTCGCTGTAGATATCCTACAAACAAGAGACCCTCGAATTCGTCCTTCCACTCGTCCGGAAAAGTCTCAACATTTTTACTGCTGTCGAACTCGTTATTAACGTTTGTCATGTTACCTTCAGGTCTAGGGCCATTTTTTAACAGCCTACCAGAACATTTGTTAAATTTCTAGTTCTTATTCAACGTACGGACGTAAGGCTTCTTGACACGGCGGCTACGGATCTCAACTTGTGAGAACCATTGACCAGTACCCGTACCAGAAGCAGGCGTGGTGAGCACTGTACCAACAAGGTTGTTAGCCAAAGCAGTTCCGGAAACAACCAAGTTGCTGGAAACCGATGGAGTAGTATTGGTGGGAACAGCCAGAGTACCGTTAGCGTTGGTACTAACCAGACCAACAGCAGTACCGACTGCAGTACCAGAAGCAACAGCAGCGTTGGGGTGAATACCCTCAACCTGAATAAAACCAAAGTTGTTAGCTGGCAAGCTAACGAGTGTAATACCAGCAAACTCACCAGCCTTGGTACCGACAGTAGTAACGTTACCATTCGATCCTGGGAACGTTGTGTTAACGCTAATTGTGTAAGAAGTTCCCAAACCGTCTTGCTTAACAACAAGCGCAGCACCTGAAGCAGCAACACCAACATAACGGTTGTTGTAGTCAAGCCAAACAGTTGACCAACCACCTGAGATTGTTGAGTTGGTACCATTGTACACAAGTGCATAATGAGCACCATCAGGGCCAGTAAGCGTGTAGTTGCTTGCAGAACCGCTAAGGGTTGCACTGGGCAAGCCAATGCCAGCACCAGCACCAGCTGCGCCACCGGCAGAAACACCTTGTGCAGCAAAACCAGCCATGCTGAAGTTGCCAGCGATACCGCTAAGGGTCGTGCTAGTCTGAGTCAAAATATTCTGGAAGCTAACACCACCAAGTGCTTGCATGTTAATACCAGTTGAGGTTTGTGCTGGGTAGAAGTTAGACGTGTTGGCATCTGTGTTGACAGTGACAACCTTGATAACGTTCTGACGAGCACCAAGGCTAATCTTTGAGAACGTTTCAGCATCCACGACGTACTGAACGCCGGGGACCATCTTACGGTGGTCAGGAAGAAGGGCTTGGCCAACTCCTGCTTGCAATTGAATAACGTATGAACGTACGGACATTTTATTACCTTTCCTACAGGAGTTCTTTTCTAGAGCGATACATAATTTGAATAGTCTTGGGAATTGTCATTGAACCAATCTGGACAGTTTCATCAATAGTTACGTTGGTAACAACGCAACCCTGGTAAACAATTCTGCGTTGAGTACCGTCAGGCTTATTGATGATCTTTACACACTGGACTTCGCCCTGAGCCAATTGCGCCTTGAAAACGTCAAGCAAGTCGGATGCAGTGGTGAATTCTCCACCAAGCTGTGACCAAACTTCTGCATTCCATTGTTCCAAGAATGTAATCTCAAGACGACCAGCTTGCAAAGCACCAGGAAGAGCAATCTCAATTGGATAAGCTGAGTCGAGCGGTTGAATAACCTGAACGTTTGCTACAGGCTGCGGACCAACTTCGTTGATGACCTGGGCATAATTGAGAACTTTGCCTCGGTACATAAATGACGTATAGTGGCCTAATACGCGAAACTTTGAACTTGCCATAAGTTACTCCTAGTAAGTTGCCTGGTTGGTTTGTTGGTTAATAGTCAGTACAGAACCAGTTTGAGTGTTAAGGCTCAAAACCACCTGCAGGTAGTTCAGTGGGTATGTTGGAGAGTACTGGAACGAAATGTTGACTGTCGTTGGTGTAGCTGGGTTGATTACGTACGACAGGTTCTGGTAGCTCTGAATCAAACCATTTGCCACGGCAACTGTAAGTTGTGCTTGCACTTCACCCAATGCTGCACCTGCAGTATTCTGAGTCAAGGGACCACCAACAAGGTTTGTGTTTTGCAAAGCAGTTCTAATTTGGTTAGCAAGAGCATCGCCAATTGCTTGAATTGAAATTTCCTGCGTTAACCAGTTAGTTGTATTTGTAGTCAAACCTTGAAGGATCCAGAAATTTCCGTCTCTCTTTTGGAAGACAGTTGTAACACCATAAGGCAGATAGTTAGTCTGCGCATCAATCAAAGAAATTTGACTTGGAATGTAATTAAATCCGTTGATAATTTTATTGGTAATTGGAGTTGCTACATTTGTTTGACCAACAAAAGTACCAGCAACAGCAGCGGCAACGTAGTAACCAGGGATGTTAAAGTTGTTGTTGCTAAGGCCAGTTGAGGTGCTCAAACCAGGGTTATAGTTCACCTGCGGCGGGTAGATAACACTAATTCTAGTGCCAGCTGAGCTTGCACCAATACCGCTGGCAAAAACCTGCATTTGTGAAGCGTTTGTTTGGTTAGCAGTACCATCGACACCAAAGAAGGCGCGTTGGAACACACCAGCACCAGATTGTGTTGCAAGGTAAGAAACAATTGCACCGGCAACCGTGTTTGTACCGTAAGGGACCACCTGGCCATATGTGTTACCGCTAGTATAAACGTGACCATAAAGTGGCACAATTACATCGATGTTAGAAAGCGTTGATGCGTAAATTGGGTTGCTACCAGTACCGCTTGTTGCAAAGGTAGTTGTCCAGTCACTTACAGCAGCAGCACCGCTACCAAGTGTTGATAGTCTTGCGACTGGAAGGACAGTTACGCTTCCTGCGCCATTCAAGAATGCAAGCTGTGTAGCAAGCAGAGCAGGGTGCGTGATGGTAGAACCACTGATAGATGTACCAATTTGATTAGCAGCTGCGTTGTAGTTGTAGAATGTACCGTAAGCACCCCAGTTGTTACCATAGGTAATTTGTACAATACCGCTTGGAAGTGCCTGAGCAGATGATGCTGATACACCACTGGTTGTAATATAGCTAAATGCATTTGATGTAGTCCCTGGAGCGATATTGAAGTTAACACCGTATGTACCAGTGATCGTGGTGGTACCGCTGATCCAGGTCACTGTGTAACCTGAGTATGAAGTGTACGTACCAGTAGAACTATTATTAACCATTGGTGTTGAGAGCTGACCAATGGTGATACCACTGATTGCAGCAACGTTATAGAACGTGTCGGTGTCGTAACCTGGAACGACATCGTCGGCAACAATGGCAATGTTAAGACCAGTTGGAGCAATAGATGTTAGTTGCGATCCAGATTGTGTAACGTAAACACCCGGGATCGAGTAGTTAGAAATGGGACTAGGCATACATTCTCCTTCAATGCCTTGTGCAAATTAATTGCTGTTTTACAATGTTTCTTTTATAAAATATTACGATTAAAACCCATAAAGGTTCTGATTTATGTAGCCAGAGAGCGTAAGGTACGTTGGCACCATAGTGCCTGTGGCAGTAACGCTGGTAATTGCTGGGTAAAGAACGTCGTACTTGGTCTCGTAGAAGTCGCCAATACAACGAATTCTTACGCTTGCCTCATAAGTAAGTTCTTCTGGGCTCCATGGGGTTCCTGGGCTAACACTGTCTCCTAATGGGGTAAAGCTATCCAAGAGTAGTGTCAGACCAACCAGGGAATTGTTGTAAATACTTTGGACAAAAGCAGTACTAGCTGCGCTAATCTTGTCCATAAGTATCATGTTTGTAACGCTGTCATAAAGCCGGTCACGCTCTTCGGAGTGCATTGCCATGATCTGTAGGTCAATGCTTCCTTCAAAATAACCAGTTCTATCGGCAGAAAGACCTGAATAGGTTACTCCGCTAATTGTGATGCCGGAAGCAGAAGTGGCGTAAGTGTCTGGGTTAATACCAGACCATTGGATTTTGCTTGGTCTAAATTGCACAAAAATAGATGGCCATTGGACTGGTTCAAGCGGGTACTCAATGGTAATACTGTTTGGCGTAAGGTCAAGGCTAGTATCGCTAGGGGTGCCAGTGTTAAGAATGTTAAATCCAGCATTCAATGCCTCTACAATTGTTGTTTTAACGGCTGTTGTAAACATTAGATAGCGGGTCTTCCATATACTATTTCACTGATGTCATCTTTATAATCTGTTTGCATAAGCATTTTTACAATGTCACTAGTGTTTGCTGTTCTTTTCCATTCATCAACACTCATTTTTAATGATTTTTGTAGAAAATGAAGCCCTGGTTTTTCTGGGTAATACCATTCACGCTTTACAGTTTGAATTTTACCATCTTTAAAATTTCTATTAATAATTGGTATTGTACCAATTTTGTCAGCACTAGCAGTTCTAAATGCTATTGTTCCATCTGTTCTTCTAATTGGGATAACTCTACCAGCTAAATCCATCATGGCATGGGCTTTTACACCATTTTCTAAATCAAAAATATATGCGGTTTCAGGCGGAACTTCCAAGCCAATTATGCCATTATCAGAAAAAGGCAAAAGACTATTCAAACTAGCACTGGTTTTACGAGGACCAATAACTTGTGCGATTTGGACTGCACGTCTGGCTATTTGCTCTGTTAATTGTTCTGGTGCGGGTATGCTTTCAAACATTAGATAATTGGCACGTTATAGTAAGGGTGTCCGGGCCAAACGTTCTCGAGCACCGTTTGTTGGCTAACAATAATTTGTGTATTGGTAAATGGCTGTGTGGTTCCAACACGGTATGGATATTGTGCAGATGGCCCAGGGCCAGTTCTAATGGTCTGTGGAGCTACCGAACTCACTTGGAACCTTTCGCTGGTTGATGTTGGCGAACCGTTGTTCCAGCTCTCTACACGGACCACAAGGTCACCGACACGGATCTGTGGGAACCATGAGAACTGAACACGTGGATTTTGCTTCCAGAACTGACCAGTGCTGAGATTTCTACGATCATCTTCTGTGTCAGCTGCCATCATATAAACGTGGTAGCAAGTGGGTTGAAAACCGCCAGAGAATGTTGTCCCGTAGCAGGTACCGCAATAGCTATTACCAGTCTGCTTGTAAACATTGCTAACACGTCTTTGGATAGAAGTATCAGGGCTGCTTGGGTTAGGACTATCTTGACACTGTTGGCAATAGCCGACAAGTCCTGCTTGAGCGTCTTCAGCACGCCAAAGCAGGCGTACAATGCATTCTTCACCAAACCACTGCAAAGTCTCATCGTGGAAACGCTGCTGATTTACCTGTGTTATTGCTTCTCGTGCTTTAACAACAAGCAATGGGCTCTCGAGCTGAGTATTTAAACCACCGCTACCTGATACGACGGGACCTGGTTGTGGATTGATTCCTGACACACTATGCTCCACCAAGGTTCACGGCAGCGTATTGAAAGTGAGGACGTGCAGGGTTTGTGAACATACGTGGTATAAGACCACCAGCGACCAGAAGGCTTCGCTTCGATCCAACCATGTATTGACGTTTCATCTGACGAAGTTGTTTGTCAGCAATCTCTTTATCAAACAAATAAAGCTGCCACCATCTGTTGTAGTAATCTCTACGGTCCATCCAAGCAGCGTTCATGCCATTTGGTGATGGTTGTTCAATATAGTTACGAGCAATGTGTTTTAAAAAGTGGGCATAAGTTTGTGTAGCCAAAACACCGTAATAAGTAGTTGGGAATGGCACTATGGCATTCATACCAACTTGGTACGCAGGATTAAAAATAGGTTGGAATTCAAAATTGATATAGTCCATGGTTTCATCTTGCATAACCATAGCAACTTCCTCATACATAAGGAAACCACTTTGGTTTAACTCTTGCAAATATGGACCACCTGCTGTTGAGTCAAAACTTTTGTCAAGACGGTGCACAATTCCAGTGACAAGCTCTCTAGTTGCTGTATCTAAGTTGCTCCAATAAGGCATTTGGTCAGTAATAACAAAATTATCTACATACGTTCTTGGGCTACCACTGTTTACTGTGTAGTTCCAAGTTGCTGCATAATTGCCTTGAATAGCAGTTTGGCTTGAGTTAAGCGTATACTGATATGTACCAGTACCTTCATAAGTAGCTTGCCCTGAAGCGAGGACGACTGTATTGTTATCAGTATTGGTAATGTTAAGCCATACGTATTTGTTATCCGGGTCAGCTAGTGAGCCGCTGATATACGTTGTTATCCCTACTGGCTCTGCAGCATATTGTGGAATAGGACGTACTCTCATGCTAACCGATCTTTACAGCTGTTATACCTGTAGCGTTTGGGATACTGCCAACCAGCGAGTTAACATAAATAACATAAGGACCTGAGCCGTTTGCCAGGTCTATGTTTAAATACACTGTAGTTGTTGAAGCTAAAGTAACCAATGCATTAATATTCATTGTAACGTAATATTCTGCACCGGTTGCATTACCAATTGTTTTAGAACTAGATGCATACGCACCTATAATTGAATTAGAATTTGGCCCTAAGAATGACGTTGCATAACCAATTGTAGACGCAGTATTTTCTATTAAACAACAAGCTGTTATCATCCACACTCCAGCTGTAAGACTAACGCTTGTAACATTGCTAATAGTATTTGCTGCAGGACCTAAATTACTTCCTGTAAGGAAATTGCTAACTGTTGTTAGGGGGAAGGTGGCAGAGTTAGATCCAATTGTTAAGCTATTAACTGGGACCCAATTGTTATAAAAAGTAGAATACTGAAGCAATGCGTTATTTGCTGGTGCCCCACCAGGTGCAGTATAGGGGAGAATATTACTTGTTGTATAGCTACCAACGGTAAGGTTGCCACCTACTGAAGCATTATTGCTAACGGTCAACCCACTAGTTACGATTAAATCACTAGCTGTAAGACTATCTGTGTCCAGTCCATTAAAAACAGTTGGATTATACATAGTTGGGTTAACTAGACTTGAACCGTTATAGGAACTAAGATATCCACTAATTATAGTACGCTGTAGAATAGATGTGCCAGCAATATTTAATGAAGTACCTGTAATAGTAGTAGCTGTTAAAGTACCAGTAATTGTTGCGTTTTGACCAACTTGCAAAGAACCAGTCGGCACATTGATAAGCGTTGATGCGTTAAACGTTGTTCCACTAACAGTACCCGTAAAGTTTGTTGTACCGCTTACAACCAAACTATTAGTACCAGTCAGAGTCAAAGTACCAGTAGAAGTAAGATTGAACACATCAAAGTCAGCAACCAAAGGTCCAGCCACCCATGGAACAACAGTACCGCTAGCCAGTGAAGAATTTTCTTGCTGACGGTTTACTGTTGCTACGTTACCAAGCACGCTTGTGACGTATATAACTTCTGGTCCTGAGATGTTGTTGGCACCAAAGTACCCAGGGTTAAGCGTTACAGGCAGGTAAGATCCCGCTGGAATGTTAGTAGGCCAGTTGGTACCAGTAATAACCGTTTGACCGGTACTGTTTTGTACACCAGAAGCTACGCCTGATAGAAAATTAGCACGATAACGTGGCATTTATACCCTACTTTGTAGGTGGGTAGTGAATAGGTCTTGTTGTACCTGTGTGAAAGCGAAGGTACGTAGGAGCACCCAGACCTCTGAGCACTGAGTCGTGAACAAAGTGAGGATCGCCTTGCTGGCCCATGCTTACGCAGAGAGGGTCACTCTTGTTAGTTGTGTCATAGACAAGAACAGCGTGAACACCCGTGCCTGCACCATAAACAACAACGTCACCAGGCTGTACTTGAGCCAATGGGATGTGCGTACCATGAGCAAGCAAGGTACCGGTATAGCCAGTGTGGTTGT
>Ga0208499_1000321_pt1 | contig 19234 bp, 19 predicted proteins | sample CryBogCBE07Jul09_FD_185504 | JGI IMG/M metagenome (GOLD analysis project Ga0208499, IMG submission 185504) | Freshwater microbial communities from Crystal Bog, Wisconsin, USA - CBE07Jul09 (SPAdes) (version 2) | ecosystem: Environmental > Aquatic > Freshwater > Lake | place: Crystal Bog... | reverse complement strand
CAGGGTTCAGTGTTGATACTGCCGCCAATGGAAAAGTTGGCCTTGATAAAATGCTACTCGATAGACCAGATGTAATCCTAATTGACGTAAGAATGCCTGTTTTGTCTGGCGATGAAACGCTTGGGGAAATGCGAAAACATAAAGAACTCGATAATATACCTGTCGTTGTTATGACGGTCATGCCAGCGGATGAAAAAGGCCAAGATGTTGCTACCGCTGGACCAATCGTTGCCTATATCACTAAAGATACCGCCTCACCAGATGACGTCATAAATAAGATTAAAGAAGTGCTTGGGACATCCCAGCAACCGTATGACCCTAAAAACGATTAATAAAACAAAGTAGCCAAACTTTGTTTCAGTGTATAGACTAGTAATAGAAATGAAATCCCTACCATTGTTTATAGCCTGCATTGCATTTATGTCTACTCTTTGTGGTGGTCTTTTTAGTTTAAAACATCGAGACAAATTACATCGAATCCTAGGCTACACTGCTGGTGTTATCATGGGTGTTGTCGTTTTCGACATTATTCCTGAAATTTTCAAGGATATCCAAAACCAACATCTCACTACAACTGTGCCGATGATTGTTTTTATTAGCGGTTTCCTACTTTTTCACATCATAGAGAAAACGATCCTCATACATCACTCCAATGAAAGTGAATACGAGGTCCATAAGCACCCTCAGGTGGGAGTTGCATCAGCACTTGCACTGTGTGGACACAGCTTCTTGGATGGAGTGGGTATCGGAATCGGATTTCAAGTGAGTAATACTGTTGGAATTGCTATAGCAATAGCGGTCATTGCACATGATTTTTCAGATGGTATCAACACCGTATCACTTATGCTGGTAAATAAGAACACACGGGATAAATCGTTTAGATTCCTGCTGCTTGATGCGCTTGCGCCTGTACTTGGCGTACTTTCGACATTCCTATTCGTGCTACCTAATCAATTTGTTGTCTATTATCTCTGTCTTTTTGCGGGCTTTTTGCTCTACATTGGTGCAAGTGAAATTTTGCCTGAAGCACATTCAGATCATTCATCATTTAAAACCGTCGGACTAACGATACTTGGTGTCGTTTTCATGTTTGTTGTTACTCGCTTTATTTAAAAAAGCTCCCTTTTTTTGCTGTATACTTTAGTAATGAATAACGCCCAAGAAGCACTCGAAGCACACAAAATACTTCGAGGAAAAATAAAAATAGAACTCAAAGAACAGCTCACAAGCCCTGACCAGTTAGGGCTTTACTATACCCCTGGAGTAGCTGCAGTCAGTAGCTTGCTCGCAAATAATCCCGAAGAAACACATAATTACACCTGGACTAACAATAATGTTGCAGTTATTAGTGACGGTTCAGCAGTCCTAGGTCTCGGGAATATTGGCCCACAGGGTGCACTTCCCGTCATGGAAGGCAAGAGCATGCTTTTTAAGCATTTCGCAGACATCGATGCCGTTCCTATCGTTTTGGACGTACATAGCGTTGATGAAATTGTTGCTGCCGTAAAGGCAATCGCTCCTAGTTTTGGTGGAATAAACCTTGAAGATATCGCTGCACCGCAATGTTTTGAAATTGAAAGAAGACTTATCGAAGAGCTCTCAATACCCGTCATGCACGACGATCAACACGGCACTGCAATTGTAGTACTTGCAGGTCTCATAAATGCAGCGCAGCTTAGAAATAAACCCATTGAAGAAAGCAAAATAGTGATCGTAGGTGCGGGTGCAGCAGGAATTGCGATAGCAAAACTGCTACATACCTATGCAGCACCAACAATTATTATGGTCGATAGTAAGGGAATTATAGATAAGAGCAGAACAGACCTAAATAGTACAAAAATTGATCTTCTAACGTTCACGAACCCTAGTAATGTCACTGGTGGCTTATCTCAGGCACTTGAAGATGCTGACATTTTCATCGGGGTTTCCCAGCCGGGCTTACTTACGAGTGAACTAATCCACATAATGGCGAAAGATCCGGTGATATTTGCCATGGCAAACCCCATTCCAGAAATAATGCCTGACGCGGCAAAGAAAGCCGGAGCTTTCATTATTGCAACCGGTCGAAGCGATTTTCCGAATCAAGTAAACAATGCGTTGGCGTTTCCCGGTATTTTCAAAGGCGCGCTCGATAATAGAATAAGAAGCATCGATACCGAGCATAAGATTGCAGCAGCACAAAAAATCGCAAACCTTGTCGACGAGCCGACACCGGACAACATTATTCCAAGTATCTTTGACGAACGACTTGTTCCGGCAATTTCAGCACTCTTTAAAGAACTTTAGCGTCAGGTGGCAAGACGAATACTCCTTGCCGAATAATTTTAACTCCAGTATTACTTATCTGAATAATGGTAGAGGGATTATTAGATTTAATGCCTCCGTCTAGGTAGTAAGCAACCTTATCCTTAAAATAGTCTTTAGCCATTTGAATGGTTGTTGCTGGCGGAGCTCCAGGATCATTGGCGCTTGAAGTAAGCAGTGGACCGGTTTTTTCAAGAAGCCTACGCATAGGAACGTCTGCAACCACGCGAAATGCAATACTGCCAAGTCCTTGCGAAAGATAGTCTAACTGCGCACCGACAGGAAGTATAATACTTATTGGATTAGGCCAAAACGCTTTAGCATTATCTACGTACTTTTTATCTACTCCGAGCCGAATTAACTGTTCACAACTCGCAGCTATTACCGTGCCAGGCTTACGCTCTCTATTTTTAAGTGTATATAACTTCTTAGTGGCTTCGGGATTAATCGCACTTGCAGCAAGCCCGTACACCGTATCAGTGGGCAACACACCGACTGCACCACGTTTAATTTCATTAATAAGCGTCTCGTCGGTAAGCTGAGTATAGTAGTGTGTCATAGTAAAAACATTTTATATCAATTATAGGCTAGTATTTGCAACAGAAAGATGACCGAGCGCTCTTTTTTGAGCAAATGCAATTCTATTCTGTTTATTACGGCTATTTTCACCAACCACAGCTGCAAAAGCTTGAAGTGCCGCTAGATTAGGTATTTCAAGCCTTGGGGCAGTAGCAACCCAAATAGATTTACTATGCTCAGTTGAAACATTCATAAAAAATAGCCGAGCTAATGGTTCGATAAATATATTTTTTCGCGCGCTCATAAGTTGCCCTTGCTCTGGCTGCAGAAGCTCAACAATCTCTACCTGCAGTAGCTGCTCATCCTGACGATATACCTCGATGACATCATTAGTATCTCGGCTCACAACTAATCTTGTTTTACCGTCTTGCTCGGAAGCATGAATTTGAATGACATTGTTGAGTAGTGGTGCGCCGATATCTACACAGCCTGGTTGAACTCTATCGAGTGAACTAGATAGAAAAGGGAGTGATTCATTTTTCATCAGATAATAATAGTACAGATAAGAAATAAGGCAAGGTTAAGCGGTAAGCGCAATCATCAAGAATTTGGCTCTATAAAGTCTTCCGAGACAATAACTGAAACTTTTTTCTCAATAAGATCTCTCGATAAAAATACTTCGGGCAAAATCTTTTCATCGTTCAATTCCGACCAGATACAGTTTTTAGGTAGCTCAACTGCGGAAGTCTTCAGATAACTAAACACAAAACTCACCGCATGAACAAATATATCTTTTGTCTCTTTGTGACGATATCTAAAATCGATTGATCCTTCTTTAATAAGTGTACGACTGATTTTCAAACCAGTCTTTTCAAATAACTCTCTTTGTGCTGCCTCTTCAAGGGATTCTCCGAAATGTACAACCCCAGAAGGAATTCCATACCAGCCCTTAAAAGGGCTTTTCATTCTCTTATAAAGCAAAACCTGTCCTTTTGGATTCGTTAGAAATATTGATGTAATAAGAAGGGGTGTATTCCGGCGCTCTACAACATTGTCTCCGAAATGATATATCTTGAGAGCCTTTCTTGTTGGCTCATAGCCATTCCCTGAATGATGTAAATAGCCATTTTCAACTAGTTTTTTTAAATGGTAAGAGAAGCTATTATTGGGAACATCGTCAATTAGTAATTGCGAAAATTGCTGAGGAGATTTCTCTGTGAGCTTGATGAGGATTTGCTGCTGTATATGATGCATTTAAAATTCTCCTACTTTTTTTACTATAGCAAGCCTCCACCGTTTTCACCTAATCAAATCAATTTGACTCAGTCTATAATGACTAGATTTAGCCAATGCGCCACCATATACTGCAAAGTAATGGGGGAAAAAAAGACAAACAAATCAAAAGTACATGACGGTGAACCGTTGGATCCTAATTCACAAATGGCGTATAGTTTGCTGAATTATGTTGATGACATATCTCTGCCAAGTCTCACTGAACTCTATGATCGTAACCACGATGAAGCGCGCATGGATTCTATTGAGGTTAAAACAAAAAAAGATTCTTACAGCATATTGCACATGGCTGAGCTGCTCGTAGGTAATCAGGACTCAGCAATAGACACCTATTTGGGTATTTTAGAGAAGGTTGCCGCGCTTCCTGAAGAGATGAAGCCAGACACTATAGTGCTTTCAGGTATAGTGCAGGGAGATTTTAAATACATTCAAAAATCACGTAGAAAAACACTTGTGCCTGAACTAACTTCCATGGACAAGCAATTTCACTATGCAAAGGATATGATAAGCGCAGCGCGAAAAGTAGCTCCCGTAATCTACAACATGGGAAATGACGACCATCGAATAGCTGAAGAATATACTGTGGAAGTTTTTAAGAAAATGCAAAAACTAGCCAATCAAGAATCTAAAAGATTGGCTGCAAAAGAAGATGTTGCTGGTGCTCAGCTTGGATTGAATGTTTCGCAACTAGACAAGATGAAACAACACCCCCAATGGAACGCCCACCTTCAGTTTCAAATAAATACCATATTTCCACATTGTCTTAAGCTAGGCAGAAGACTTCGAACAGGAGAAGAATTAAAAGCTCTAACGGACGGCCGAATAGATATTGATGAATACTTCCTTCTATATGAGGCAGCTGAACTTACAAAAAAGAATCAAAAAATACCAAAGATGCATCGCGATATGCTTCAGCTTATCGAAGACGAATATGCAAATATTGATGAAGGGCTTCATTCGCTTACTATTACGGATGATTTCAATTTACAAATAAAAACTAAGAATGCGGAGTATTTAGATTACGTGCGGCATTACCTTGGATTTTCCGGTGAATCATTAAGCAAAAATCATCTTGGAACGCCACTAAAATTACTAGGCCAACTTGCTTCGCGGGGTGCTGTTATTCCTGATATGATTGTGACGCAAAATAACCAAGAAACAGTCGGCGTCTCAAATCAAGGAGCCTTTGCTATTTCTATTGGAGGCCTAATTCGAGCAAGTAATTTTTTAAATAGGCAGGGCAGTAGAGCAGATGCAAAAGGCGATATTTCTCGAAGACTAGTGACTTCCAAAAAACAAATTACAGAACCTAGCGCATCAATGCATACACGAACCGATGAAGGAAATCACATCATAACGTTTTTCAATGATGCCCTATACGAGAAGATGTTTAGCCTTCCCGAACGAATGACTATTGCTGGACTTTGCGATTTGCAACACGGATCAATCACCGCAAGACCGGATTTACTTGTAAAATATCTTGATTACATTCGTACAAGAGCAATAGGCGAACGAGCGACAGCACTCTTCTTTGGGGGTGATATGCTTCACGGAAGAAATTATCCTAATTTTCCGAGCGAATCGCAGTTAACCGGTCTCATGGCAATGGACTCACAAGAAGATTTTACAATGAATATTTTTAGAGAATCCTTAGGAGATCTTAACAGCGAAGAACTAGAAGCCATCAAGAGTGTCCTTGTGCAACCCGGTAATCATGAATGGAATAGCGGAACAACTAAATGGCATGGCTATTCATTTACTACTTATATGAGAGCAGTCTTTGAGCGCATGTATGCACGAGCTGGGTATAGTGACGAAGAGATAAAAAAAATTATAAAATCTCACGAAGCAGTCATAACCGCCAAAGGTGAATATGCGTCAGGTTATACTGGAGTGGAATATTTTGGGGACATCGGGGTGCTCATTCAACACTTTTTACTCGAAAAAGGAGGAGGAGCTGGCGGACTTCCCGTGCATCAAACTGATGCATTCGTTACTGGTGCTGGAGAATTAACAAAAAATATAGATATTCTCATGCAGGGGCATTGGCACCATCCACAATATGCCTTAACGGGTAATAAGCTTGGGATCGTTACGGGATCTATAGCCGGTGTAAGCGACTATGAGCTGAAAAAAGGGCTGCGCGCTACCATAGGCGGCACATTACTTCACATTGGGGGTGGCTTGCCTCCCCAAGTAGAATTTATTTCTCAAGAAGCGCTCAATAAATATAAAATTAAAACTGGCGGCTTTTCTCAGGCTCAACTAAAGGCGGAAGGCTACACAACCGATAGAGACTTCGATCCTGTGCGGCATGGTATCTATATCCCAAGATCACCCAAATCCGCAATACAGAAAAAAGTTTTGAGTATTCAAAAAGATGCATCTGAACGCGTTGGAAAAATAAGTGAACTAAAATAAAATTCTTATGAGTGAACTAAAAAATAATTTTGAAACTATCTATCCTGGTGAGAACACCCGTTCGCTTACCAAAAAACTCGGAGAACTCACTTTAGATGCTAGTTACTATGATCACTTGCCATATATTTGCGGAATGTCGAATAAATTTGAAAAGAAGTTTAATCATAGGCTCGAAGTACTTGACGGAGTCAAGCTTAAATATCCAATTAATAATGGCATAAATGCATTTATGAATTTGTATCAAAATGAATTCATCACAGATAATGAGATCAATAAAGCATTTCAAAGCAGCTTAGAAAAAATGATTCATCCAATCGACATCCTCAACAGGCAGTTGACATTAGAACCTATAGATTCGCTCTCGCTACATCAAAATGAACTACTTGAAGCTGCGAAAGTTGCAAGAATAATAAAGGACATATTTTCAACAAGTATGTATGAAGGACAACATACGCAATTTAGACGAATGAATGCCCATATTATTGCAACAACATTAGACCAAGCATTTCCAAATTCACCTGAGGAAAATTTATTTTCTGCATGTCTGGCAGCAGAAGTTAAAGAGGGTAATCCGTACTCAGAGTTACTAGTGTATGTGCACAGGATTGCCTTGCTCGCAAGAACAGCGCTCGCAAGTGACATAAAAAAGGCTGGCGATTCTTTCGCTGAAAGCCCAATCAAAGATCATTTATCACAATTCGCTACACTCTATTCTGATCAATATGTTCGACCAAGAATTAAAGACGATACTGAAGGCTGTCTTTTTTTGAATGATTACTATTTACTGGAGAAACAATGAACATTGGAATAATTCGATCTAATCCTTATAAAGAAACTGCGAGCAATAAGCGTATCGCCTATGAATTAGAGCGATTAGGCCACAGTGTTGCTGCAATTGCCATCAAGAATACATTAATTTCACTTGGCGAAGGTGAAAGCTCACTTTTACATAAAACCTCGTCTGGGCTTATTCCGGTTGAAATTGATTCAGCTATTATTCGTCTTGGCAGTGGATCTGAAATGGGACGAGCAGTTGTTGCGCAATTCGTGGCTATGGATGTTCCGGTCACGAATGAACCTGAAGCAATCTATATTGCTGGTGACAAATTGCTCTCTGGCATACGAATGGCTGAGTATGGCATACCGACGCCAAGAACAATTGCACCGGTTGATATAGGGAATAAAAAAATTCAACGTGATGTGATAGATCTTATACAAGAAGATCCGACTCAACCAATAATTTCGAAAACAAGAAGGGGATCGTGCGGTAATGGGGTAACGATATTAGAATCACGTAGAAGTGCAATTTCACATATGGAATCCAAAAGTGACCCCTCATTAGTACAGAGAATGATAACTCCATCAAATATTGATACTAGGGTTTTTATTATAGACAATAGAATAGTCGCAAGCATGCAGCGTCAGGGTGATGAAAAAGAATTTAGAGCAAATCTAAGTAAAAAAGGAAGTGGAAAAAAGTATGTTTTAACCGATGCTCAGGCCGAACTTGCTTTAAAAACTGCTCAAGCGAGTGGTCTGGGGATAGTAGGAGTTGATATAATGACAGATAGTGAAGCTGGGGATTTCGTAATTGAATATAATTCAAATCCTGGCCTTGGCATAGAAAAAATAACAGGTATAAATGTAGCGAAAAAAATTGCAAAATACGCTGTTAAAATAGCTCAACAAGAAGATGAAGAATAAATATTTTACAATTCCCCAGCGCTTCGAAAAACATATTGTGATTCCAGATTTACATGGGGAAAGCAAATTACTCGAAAAGGTTATCGACAAATATGATAACGACAGTATTGGCTTTGTCTTTCTAGGAGATGTCGTAGATCAAAAAGGCTATCTAGATAGTGAAAATAATGTTTCAAGATTACTGGACTTGATGAAAGAACTCGGCAATAAGGCTATAATGACTATGGCAAATCATGAGTTTGTTCTACTGGGTGCGCTTTATGCCAAGGATCCTTATGTTAATCACATGTACACCTCTTACTGGCACATGATTGAAAATAATACCGTTCGAGCTTACGGCTTACCTTTCGATAAATCTGAAAGTACAAAGGAAAATCTAAAAGGCGCCTTGAGAAGAGCTGGTCATCTAGCAGTACTCCACGCTATTACTATGTATTATGAAACCGATGATTTTATCGCAACTCATGCTGGAGTTATCCCAGACGTTCCCTGGGAAATACAAAAAGAAGAACTTGAAAACTTGGCACAAGAGCTTAGTAATGATAGATTTCCGGATTATTCTCAAAACGAAGCAATACCTAAACAAATATTTAGCCTTAGAAATGCTACAGCGGCTAAGCCTGTTATCGCGACCGACAAAATTGTACTATCGGGTCATGCGCATTTTTTACCACCTACTTCAAAAGAATATAGTGGTGGAATGAGAGTTACCAAAAGCGAAAGATCGCTCAATGGGGGAAAACGAATCCGTCTCGCCAGCCAGCTCAATAGAACAAGCAATGATGATCTTTTTATTTGGCATGATTGGGATCAAAAAATTGAAAAGATACCCAATATCCGATAATTGCAAAAAATAGTTACTGATTCTATAATAACATTCTCATGAAACGATTTTTCCTCGTATTTTTGTGCTCAATGTTTTTAGTAGGCAACGTTGCTTGTGCGGCAACTCAACCTTCAAGATCGCAACAATTGATAGATCAGATTAATAGCGTCCTACATACGTACAGTGACATAAGGATAGGGGTTAGCCTCATAGAGGTGCCACAAAATACCGTTACAACTTTTGGTTATTCTTCCGCCTTTGAAGGTGCATCAACAACAAAGGTACTTACTGCGCTTGATTACTTGCATGAGGTTGAGCTTGGCCACTTCAGTCTTTCGCAAATCATTCAAAAACAAACTGCCCTTTGGCAATTGCAACAAATGATAAATCAAAGCAATAACGATTCCTGGGCGGCACTCAATAATACCCTTGGTTGGAATCGTATAATAAATTATGCAAAAGCAATTGGGCTTACTTCATATAACTGCAACAATAATCTAATTTCAGCATACGATGATAGTAAAATGTTAGAAAAACTTTATGAGGGAACGCTTCTTAATAGTAGCCATACTAAGTTACTGCTTTCTTGGATGCAACATACGAATGATGAATCGCTTATACCTGCAGCACTGCCCACAGGGACAGTGTTGTATCACAAATATGGATGGCTCAATGATGCGGCGGGCAACTTTTTGCACGACAGCGCAATAATAGTAACAAAAAAACAATCGTTCGTGCTTTCAATCTATACAAATCGTCTTTCTGGAGCTAGTTATCTGAGACAATCGAACGCTATCCATTCGATAACACACATCATATACGCTGCTGAATCTAGCTAATACGATAATCAAAAATAAAAGATAAAAGACTTTTATTCTTATTATGTTTAAGGTTATACTTATACTAAATAACAAGAGGGTTTAAATGATAAAAATATTACTAAACAAATACTTATTTTTTGCTGCTTTTTTGATAACTACCGTTTTCTCATCAGCAGTAGTGCCATCAGCTTTAGCACATGCAGCTTCGGGAGGAACTATAGGTACTTGGCAAACACAAGCCAATTCCTTACCTAGTAACTTAGTGGCTGCGGATTCTGTAACCTATGATGGGTATGTATATGTTTTGGGGGGATATGACGGACCTGGGCCTGTGAATTTAGTATTTTCTGCACAAGTGGATAGTAATGGAAATGTTGGGGAGTGGAATGGACAGGGGAATACACCGATACCGATTCCACTTGTTGGATCATCTGCAATAGCCTATAACGGCTACATTTATATCATCGGTGGCGGAACAACGGACTACTTTTTTGGTGGGACACAGACTGTTTTTTCTGCACCGATTTCTAGTGGAACAGTTGGTCCTTGGACACAACTTGATAGCAGTCTTCCGATTCCGCTCGTTTTTCAAACTGCAGTTGAATCAGATGGGTATGTATATGTCATGGGTGGCCTTACAGATGCTCAAAATATAGCTCCATCAAATGTAGTATTTTCTGCACAACTTAATAACGACGGAACTCTGGGGCAATGGACAACGCAAGCAAATTCACTACCTGATACTTCTTTTTTTAGCACATCAGTAGTCTATGATGGCTATATCTATCTTTTCGGTGGACAAAATTCCCAAGGCCCTACAAATGCCGTATATTCAGCCCCAATAACTAATGGTACAGTTGGCTCGTGGAGTACGACGCAGTCTCTTCCTGCACCTCTTTGGGCATCCACTTCTGTTCTTTATAATGGAAAAGTTTACCTACTTGGGGGCGCTGATAACGACAGTAATTCTCAAAATACCGTATATTCAGCATCACTTACTAACGGGGAAGTAGGCCAGTGGACTAATGAAACGAATTCCTTACCACAAGCACTTGCCTATTCTACCTCAACGGTTGCAAATGGATACGTGTACGTACTTGGAGGTGAAAGCGATGAAATTTCAAATACATATTCTGCTCAGCTGTATATTAAGGTACTCAGTCAATCTGCTAACGCCCTAGCAAACACAAAAAATACAGTTACAATTCTTTCGGATGCAATTGATACTCCCAATCCCTCATCACTCGTACTACTCACACAACCAACTCACGGCTCAGCTACTGCTAGCCCCAGCGGCATCATCTATACACCTACTAGTGGATATACCGGGGAAGATAGCCTCAATTATAAGATTTGTAGTACGCTAGCATCATACCGATGTTCTCTTGTAACATTACATCTTCTAGTAGCAGTGCAGCCACCTAACACTGGTGTTGGAGTAACACTGGATAGTCCACTGACGACACTACTCGACTATTCAATTGCCAGTATTACTTTTATAGGTACAGCATTATTGGTGAGAAAAAAGTATCAGCTGTAGTCGGCTGTACTAAAACTTTCTAAGTACCGATAAAAATACACGCTCCTTAAACATGGAGCGTGTATTTTTTTTATTATTGCTAAAAGGGGAAGGCTTATTTCGCTGCAAGTGTGCCAGCAAATATTTGCCAAGCGAGAAGAGATTTAGCTACAAAACTAAGTATAATGTACGCCTTTTCACCACGAAGGTAGTTAGCCCATTTTCCTTTAGCTCGATATTGTAAATACTGCACGATTGCAAAACAATTAAAGAGTAGGAAGAGGGAAATTACGATGCCATATACAAACCCTGGTGCTCGATCACTCGAAGTGTTCATAGGAGTAATGAGCTGAATAGTGAAGATGATCCAGGGGATAATTCCTGCAATACAACCAAAGATAAAGGGTAGCCACTGCTTATCACCCGGCTTTGCATATTTCTCCTGTAACCACCCAAAAAGTATCATTGAGACATTTACTCCACAGATAGCGAGAAGGGTAGCGTAATTACTAATTCCATTGAGCTGAGCAATAGCGAATATCATGAGCGTAGAGCTTAGTGAGTATTCAACCCATCTAAAATAATTTCTTTTATTCTTCAATCCTTCAATGTATCTTGGAAAAACATTTTTTGAAGCTATAAAAAAATGAAAGAAGGCGGATAGTGCCAAAAACAGCCCAATCGTGTATGCCATTCTAACTGAAAACAAGGTTATTGGACCAGTCGATAAGTTTGATCCCGGAGGGCCGGTCATGTAGGTGGCTACTACAGGTAGGGAAAAGTTGTTCGCCAGCGCAATCACGCCAATTAATGAAAGGAGGTGAAGACTCCCCGCTCTAATATTCCATTTTCTTAGTTTTTTGTATTCTAGTGTATTTTCTTTATTCATAAGCGCATTGTAGCAAATAAAAATACAATCCTGCAAGTACACGTAAGAAGTGTTAAGCATTGGTGTTCTATGACTTTGTTGTGCAATGAGCTATATTGGTTGGGTAATGAAAACAGTGACATTATCGTTTAACATTGAAATTTGTGCAAAACCTAAAGCAATATTTCAGTATGTTTCTGATTGGGAAAAACAATCAGAATGGATTCTGTTCACTAAAGTGAAACTTATCGAAGGCTCACCAAATCAGAAAGACCCGCTGCTCCTTGCTATAACTAAAATTGGGCCTATTAAAGTTCAAGATACAATGGTGGTGACAGATTGGCAGCCATTTGAGCGTGTTGTTGTCGAACACACCGGTCGAATGGTGCTTGGCAAAGGAGTCTTTACAATAAAGAAAATTTCAAATGATGTATCATCCTTTACTTGGCAGGAAATTACACCCATCCCATTCGGGATTGTAGGTCGGATCTGTTTAGTATTTGTGAAACCTTTATTAAATTTTCTATTTAATGCGTCTTTGAAGAAGTTAAAAAATAATGTCGAGCAGAATATAACCCAAAATTAAATCCTCTATTTGGGGAGCAATTGTAACTTTTCTACTTGTTTCCAGAACGATGAAAACGAAGGATAGAATTTTTCTGGAATGGCCGAATACAACAATTCTGGTTTCTCAACTCGCCCCGGCCAAACAACAATTCCAGGGTAGTCTTTTCTGATTATTTGCTTATGCAGTCCTGATAATGCGTGCGGTTCAGCGCACAGTATCTTTATGTCTTTGATTTCATATGATACCGAACGTTTTTATGTCTCATAATTCTTCCTTGTACTTTCCGTGCAGTTTTCTGGATTGATTTAGACATTACTCAATTCTAACTAACGATGATCTTAATACACAAGATGATTCAGCAAATCTAAACACACAAACAAGAGAAAATTATTTTAAATGCATGGAAAACACTTGCGTATAGTCGCCATTTTGATGTTTCGTTGTGGTGAGCTGGCCGTGCGCGAATTTATATTCTCCGGTACCTCCAATAATCGCTACAGATTCTGTATCATCACTAGAAATTTGAGGAAAGTCGGCACTATTTGCATCGGTAGGTATCAGCCTTTGGCCTTCAGTAATAATTGTTCCTTTGCCATAGATATCAAAAACCATCGTGTTGAGCCACATATCATTTTTTAGCCCATTTCCTGAACCACTTGTTTTATCTTGTTGTGCCCACGTTAATTTATCTGAAGTCTCTATAAGCGTCCTTGTACCAGATAATTCTCCTACTGCTACGTTATTCTGAATAAGTGGTGCCTCAAAAGAAGCCATATCACCAACCTGCGAACCGCTTGATCCAACGGGATGATTTATATATGTAGGAGTGGATTGAGTAAGGGTGAGTGTGGTGATTTTTGTTTCATTATATTGCACGACGAATAATGCCACGATAGCTACCGCTAAAATAAGTAGGCTAATTAAGGAAGTCGCTGGCATTACCTTACTGTTAGCTGATGTTCTTTTTTTCATACTTTTACCACACACGTCGAGGTGTTTAATAAAATTCTCCAGGTATTCCAATCAACAATTCCTGTTACCGGTATTTTGTGATCGTTTTGATAATTCTTAACTGCAGCCTGGGTGAGGTATCCATAATCACCGTCGACGTTTAGGGTTCCGCCGATATCGCTTTTATGCAAATTAAGTTGTTTTTGGAGTAGTTGCACATCACTATTTTTATCACCATATTTAAGTACGCTAGAACATGCGTTTAAACTTACTTTGTTTGCTGTATTAAAGTGGTAAAAAACAATCATCGAAAGAAGCACTGCAACTAGTAAAAATAAAGCATAATACAAATATACATTGTATTTTATATTTTTGCTTTTATTTGTTGTTGAGGCCATATATTTCTATTGTAAATATTCTTATGCTTTAAATCAACTTTGAATTACACGAAATACTTCTATCATTTATTTAAGCAAATTTTAATAGTATAGCCTTATTCATTTAATTTTTAACATAGAATTGACTGAAGACTTTATCAGCTAGTGAAGATTCAAGTAGAGAAGTAAAATTATACTTTTTAGCTCGTTGCTTATCTTCATCATTTTGATTTTCTATAATTAATATTCCTCCCGGTATTAGGACTCTATTAGATTCTGAAAATAAGTCCTCACGTAATTTGAAAGGGAGGGAAGATGAAATGATCATATCAATTTCGTTATCTTTAAAAGGAAGTGCGGTTACATCAGCAATCATGTCAACATTGTATACAGTAGGATCATCACCAAAAGGGTTAATGGTCACCGGATTCGAGATATTTGTTACTACTATTTTTTCAGGTAATGTAAAACCCAAATTATTGACAACAATAAATCCTTGAGGAGTTGGGCCGCCAATTTCTATAATTTTTCCCGTAAACGAATCTATAATTTTTTGAATTTCTTTTTTATTTTCATCAATTTTCATATACTAATTTTAGCAAAAAATAGTTAGTATTTTTTACAGTTGTTAGGAATGAAAAAAGACCTTATTTTCAGTTAATCGCTCTTGTGGCGAAAGTCGCAATCATACGATCGCAATGTGATTTTAGGTCTATACCCGTATTGGACGAGCCCGAGGCTCTCCTCTACCAATGCGGGGCACCGAGTGAATTGCTATGACAGCAACCAAGCCATGACTGACAGAATACTGAAACTGCAGAATCCAAGAACGATGACTGTTCCGAACGTTACAATAACATTCAAAATAGAAATCACTCGCTGGCTGCGCGGCTTCAGCTGTGCCATCAGTGAAAGACAGTATATTAAAAAATAGTCTTGCTTTAAAAATACTTAGTACTTTTCAATAAAATAGTTCATTATTACCGCACTCGAAGTAAGTCGAATTTTTAAATCTCCTTTAGGGAGCATAGATACTTACAGCATCCTTTGTAATTGCTTGAATTACTGCCGTACGAGTTGCTTCATCTAGTTGATCATTTCTGTTTGTATAAATTGCAATCATGAAGGTCTTAGCATTATTAGTTATTATACCGACATCGTGTAATACATTGCCGGTTCCATCGGCGTTATATTGTGCTAACTCTCCATACTTATGATACACAACTGCTCCCTGTGGCACCGCGGCGGGAATTAAACTTTCATCATTGGTATTTTGCATGTATGACAGAATTAGCTGAGTATCTTGGTGATTCAAAAGTTTTTCACTCCAGATACCATATAAAAGTTTTACTTCATCTGATGGCGCTATAGTATTATTGGACACATTAAATGATTGTAGGCCTATACTTGAAGCAAATTGCTGAATTTGATTTTGTCCTAACAAATTAATAAAAAGATTCCAGGCATCATCATCACTTTGATTTACCATCAATTGAAGTTCATAACTTGCATCATATACCCCCAAGGAATCATGTATATTAAATTTACCCGCCTCAACTTGCTGTAAATAATCTACTCCACATATGAGCTTAGTCGTTGATGCGGCAATAAAAGAAGTCGTTACGCCAAAGCTCTTTATGGCTGCACCAGGGTAAGGCATAACAGCAACTCCAATCTGAACATTTGGATTATTTCTCGCAATAGCAGCAACATCAGAATCAAAAGCACTATTTTCATTCTGTGTTTGTTTCAAAACTTGTGTTAGTGCTTGAGCTTGCGATAGGATTGATGAGTCGAACCCTGGTAAATATTTTTCAACAGTCGCCACCTTACTATTCATGCCAAAAACAAAAAAAAGGATGATAAGTAAAAGGAAAGGAAGCAGTATCCTTAGAAAGATAGGAATCCTTCGTTTCTTGCTATCCCCTAAAGCTGTAGACTGCATAAGATTAATCTAACAGAAAAATACTGATATTTTTCTGAAAAAAGAAAAAAACGGCATAAAGCAGCCTATTGATGCTAATAATGTAGATCAAAGACCGTGATCACTTCCTTCGTTGTTTGAAACAAGATAGTCAAAAGGGGAAAGGGATGGATGCCGTTATTTAAGCAAATTTTAATAGTCTACCCTTTATACTATATATATGAGATTACTCGTTGTTGAAGATGAACATAGGATAGCTCAAGCCCTTAAAGAGGGGCTTGAGCAAGAGAGTTATGCTGTTGATGTGTGTTATGACGGCGAAGAAGGTTACAACACTGCTAATGCTGAAAGCTATGATCTACTTATTTTGGATGTAATGCTTCCCAGTATGAACGGATTCGAAATCTGCAAGAGGCTTCGTACTGAAAAGAACCATGTTCCAATACTGATGTTGAGTGCGAAGGACCACAACAGAGATATTGTTCAAGGTCTTGACAGTGGAGCAGATGATTACTTACCAAAACCTTTCTCATTTGAAATTATGCTTGCACGTGTACGAGCCTTACTACGGCGACCCAGCGAGTCGATAGGTGAAACTCTGGGGGTAGGACCACTCACACTCAACACCATAACCCACGAAGTGAAACGATCAGGTCGTCCTATTATATTATCAAGGAAGGAATATGCATTGCTTGAATATATGTTGCGCAACAAAAACCAAGTACTGAGTAAGAACAATATTATTTCCCATGTTTGGAACTTCGACTCCAACATTCTTCCAAATACTGTAGAAGTATTCATTGCTTATCTTCGAGCAAAAATAGACAAACCGTTCAAAGGCGTAGAACTGATACAAACGGTTCGTGGATTTGGATACAGAATTGGAGAAAAGTCATGACGAGTGAAAATAACTTTCGTTTTTTACGTTCATCAGCTGATCGATTGGCGTTGACATATTTAAGCATCATTATGCTTATGAGCATTAGCTTTAGTTTCGTATTTTACAATACCTCCACGCATCAACTAGGAAGACAGCTTCCACCTCGTGAGATAATAAATAACGGTATCATTCATAACGGATTCAGCACTGATGTTCAAGGCTTCTTCAAGAAACGGATTAGTGAAGGGCGCCATGAACTACTCATTAAATTACTGTGGCTTAATGTACTGACGTTGGGTGGGGGAGCTGTGGTTAGTTACTTACTGGCTCGGCGCACACTACTACCAATAGAAGAAGCAATGGAAGCCCAGACACAATTTGTCAGTGATGCTTCTCATGAACTTCGAACGCCACTCACTGCAATTAGAACATCTAACGAAGTAGCGCTTCGGAAAGCTAAACTTACTATTGAAGATGCAAAGAACGTTATCAAACAAAATATTGAAGATGTTATTAAACTGCAGTCGCTCACCGATGACTTACTGCGTCTAGCCAATAACAACGATGATTCCTATGCATTGTCTCCGATAGCTCTTCAAGAGATAGTAGGAAAGGCGATGAACCAAGTTATAGCGCAAGCACAGGCTAAAGACATCGCCGTTAATGATGAAGTGGCCAATGCCACAGTTCTAAGCAATAAAAAAGCATTAGTACAAATTATTACAATTCTCCTCGATAACGCAATCAAATATAGTGATTCAAAATCCACCATAACGCTAAATAGTGAAACAAAAGATAGAAGTATTTATCTTCATATCCGTGACCAAGGAATTGGCATAAGTGAAGCCGCTCTGCCCCATATATTTAAGCGATTTTATCGGGCTGATCAATCCCGTTCAAAAGATCATCGAGATGGCTATGGGCTTGGGCTTTCAATTGTAGCTAAACTAGCCGAACAAATTGATGCTGAGATAACCGTCGAAAGTACTATTAAAAAAGGTGCTGTGTTTACGATCGTACTAGCCACCGCGTAATCCTTAAGCAAACTTTAATGTTCAGCTTATAATATCAAAGTAGTAAATAAATAAAGGAAATTCAATGAATGTATTTAGTAGAGGGATTCGGAATGCATTCCGCAATACCATTCGAACTTTTTCAATAGTTCTTATACTAGGGTTAATAATAGGGTTATCTTTAGCTATGCTTGTTGCACGGCAAGCCGTTAGTCAAAAAATAAGTTCAGTCGAAAGTTCTGTTGGTAATACTGTATCCATTAGCCCCGCCGGAGTTCGAGGGTTTTCAGGCGGTGGTAATCCGTTGACTGCAACACAAATTGCTCCTATACAAAAACTTCCTCACGTTACTTCAGTTGATGAAAGCTTAAGTGATCGACTCACGTCGAGTACGACTAATTTACAATCATCAATTGACGCAGGCTCACTCGGCCGAAGATTTGCGGGCAATGATGGTGGCCAAAATATCGCTCAATCGGGAGGATTTAGCGGTGGCAATGAAGGTAGCGCTACAGCCACCTTTTCGCCTCCAGTAATAGTGCTCGGTACAACTAATCCGTCAGATCTATCTAACACAGAAGGTGGTGGCACATTCAAGCTGACTTCGGGTAAAGTATTTGCCTCTACAAGCACTGATAACGTAGCTGTAATAGGTAGCAGTCTAGCAACCAAGAATAACTTACAAGTCGGATCTACATTTACTGCATATAGCACAACAATAACGGTACTGGGCATTTTTGACGCTGGCAACACGTTTTCAAACAGCCAATTAATTATGCCGCTGGTAACCTTGCAAACACTTTCTGGCCAGGCAGGAGATATCACCAGCGCAGTAGCTACTGTAGATTCAATTACCAATGTTGATTCAGTTACTACGGCAATTAAAAATCAGCTCGGATCGGCCGCAGACGTTACAAATGCAGCTACGCAAGCTCAAAATACCATCGCACCACTCAAGAATATTCAGACCATCTCTTTGTACAGCCTGATAGGTGCGGTCATAGCTGGTGCGGTCATAATTCTGCTGACCATGATAATGATTGTTCGTGAGCGGCGTCGAGAAATTGGCGTCATTAAAGCCATCGGTGCGTCAAACGTAAATATTATGGTTCAGTTCATGACCGAAGCAATTACGCTAACATTCTTAGGATCAATCATAGGAATAGGCCTCGGCGTGGTTGCTGGAAACCCAATAACCAAATTATTAGTCACCAATAGCGCTAACAGTTCGGCACCAACTGGTGGG
>Ga0208499_1000318_pt1 | contig 19315 bp, 39 predicted proteins | sample CryBogCBE07Jul09_FD_185504 | JGI IMG/M metagenome (GOLD analysis project Ga0208499, IMG submission 185504) | Freshwater microbial communities from Crystal Bog, Wisconsin, USA - CBE07Jul09 (SPAdes) (version 2) | ecosystem: Environmental > Aquatic > Freshwater > Lake | place: Crystal Bog... | reverse complement strand
ACACTATCAATGACCCAATTATATTGCCACAGGGTTACTCAATGGCTCTCAGATGGTGTTTAGCTGAACGTCTAATGCCTATGTATGGCAAAGCATCTGCAACGCAAATAGGGATGATTAACGCATACGCAGCACAAGCAAAAGCTACTATAAAACGCACTAATATGAAACCGATTCAATCTGCTAGATTCCAAGATGCGATGTTGAGTAGTCGGCAAAAGGATGCTGGTTGGATTTTGAGTGGGGGTTTCTTTAGGTGATTTATTCCGTTAAATTTAAGGAATCTATCTAATGGACTTTGGTTTTGTAGGCCCATCTTACGAAGCTCCATCAATTTATCAAGATGCTCAGGAATGTATAAATTTTCGAGCTGAAATTGACCCTCTTAAACAGCCTGGTCAACGTGGAGTTGTAGCGTTATATCCTACACCTGGTCTTACAACTTTAGTTACATTACCTAACCTGCAAGTTGTTCGTGGGATGAGAACTTTATCTGGTGGGCAATTTTTGGTTGCGGTTTGTGGCCCATACGTTTATCTTTTAACATCAAACTTAACACCTACAATTATTGGTCAGCTTAACACATCATCTGGCAACGTAGGCATTACAGATAATGGTATTAATGTTTATATTGTTGATGGTGCTTACCGTTATACATGGAGAATTAATACTCCAACATCGGCAACATTTATTGGATCAATTAGCGGTACAACGCTTACAATTTCTCGCAATTTAACTGGTACAGTAGCGATTGGTCAGGCATTAAATGGTCAAGGGATGACTGCGGAAACAGTAATTCTGTCAGGATCAGGTTCAACATGGACAGTTAATATTAGTCAAACTGTTGCATCAACAAATATTTACGCATCTAATACAATTGCATTTACAGGCGCAATAGCTGACGTAACCGTAGGTTCAGCAACATATTACAACTTAACGGTTACTGGTGGAACAGTTCTTTATTTAGGTCAAACCATTGTTGGTAGTAGCGTTTTGGCACAAACTGAAATAACCCAAATTGTTACGGCAGGATCTAGTTATTATGTAAATAAACATCAAACTATTGCTTCAGAGCAAATGTATGCTTTGAATTGGACTGTAATACCTACAACAGACGGTGCGTTTAATGGCGCAAATACAGTTGACATTGTTGATAACTATTTTATTTATAATAATCCAGGCACACAACAATGGGCTGCTTCGGATGTATTAAGTCCCATTACACAACCATTAAGTTTTGCTAGTAAGTTTACTGGCCCTGATAATCTTGTATCTTTAATTGCAGATCATGGGCAAGTGTATTTATTAGGTGAAACCACATCTGAAGTATGGGCAGACGTTGGCACATTCCCATTTCCTTATCAAAGAATACCAGGCTCATCAAGTCAGCACGGTATTGCATCTGTATTTTCAGTTGCTAGATTAGGTAATTCTTTTGCTTATGTAAGTAAAAATATTCGTGGTCAGGCAATGATTGTAATGATGAATGGATATTTGCCACAAAGAATATCAACTCATGCTGTAGAAAATACATTAGTCGATCAATATATTGAAGATGCAATAGCATATACTTATCAATTAGAAGGTCACGAATGTTATGTTATTACATTTCCTTCTTTAGATTTAACGTGGGTATATGATTTTACAACGCAGATGTGGCATAAATGGCTTTGGTGTGATGACAACAATGTATATCATCGCCATCGTTCTAATTGCGCTGCATTTTTTCAAAATATGGTTTTAGTTGGAGATTGGCAAAATGGTCAAATCTATCAACTTGATCCCAACAACTATACAGATAGTGGACAAAACATCCGCAGATTGCGTAGAGCACCCCATTTAGTAACAGATTTGCAGCGTCAGTATTTTGAAGAATTACAAATACAATTTCAGCCAGGAGTAGGTACAGGATTATCTAATCAAGGCGCAACAGGATATGTTCAAGATCCTTTTATTATTGCTCCAAGTCAAACTTATATAGTCCCAGCGGGTGCAACAATTATTTTAGGCATACAAGCACAATTAAATACTCAAACAACCTTACAAAACCCACAAGCTATGTTGCGTTGGTCAAATGATGGTGGATCAACATGGTCTAATGAACATTGGGTAAGTATTGGTCAGCAAGGTAAATATAAAAATCGTGCCATTTGGAGAAGATTAGGGCAAGCTCGTGACAAAATATTTGAAGTAGTTGTCACAGATCCTGTAAAAGCTGTTATTGTGTCAGCTAATTTAAAAGCTAGTGAAGGGGAAAATTAATGTCTAGTTTATGGGGATCAACACAAAACAATCCGTATCCTGTAACTGATTTTTTAGATACGCAAACAAATCGCCCAACTCGTGCGTGGCAACAGTTTTTTATTAATTTATTAAATTTTAGTAGTGCAACTACGGCAACAACAGGATCAGGTACATTACCTGCTCACCCAGTAGGATTTATAAATATTACAGTTAATGGACAGGCATTTAAAGTGCCTTATTACAACCCATGATTACTTATCAAGAAGAATCGTTTGATAATGTTATTGGTGAAATTAAACCATTACTTGAAAACCATTATCAAGAAATTGCCAATGATAAAGATTTAATTAAATTAAACCCTGATTACGATACATATAAAAAATTATGTGATTCAGGAATTATGCGAATTATTACAGCTCGTGACGATGGTTTATTAGCTGGATATTGTATATGTGTCATTAAATATCATTTGCATTACAGAAATAGTTTAACGGCATTAAATGACATTTTTTATATCCAAAAACCTTATAGAAAAGGGTTAATTGGTGTAAAATTGTTTATAAAGACCGAAGAAATCCTAAAAAAATATGGTGTTCAACGAGTTGTGATGAATACAAAAACGCATCACGATGTTGGTGCAATATTTGAACGTCTAGGATATAAAGAAACTGAACGTGTGTTCACTAAAATTATAGGATAGATCATGGGTATCACAGCAGCTATAGAAACAATCGGTTCAGCCCTTTTGGGTGATGCGGGAGCTGCTGCGGTTGGTACAGGTATAGCAGACGCAGGTGCAGCTGCGGTTGGTGCTGGATTATCAGATGCGGCAGCAGGATTTGCGGCAGGTACATTAACTGCTGGCGATGCTTTAGCTGCTGGTGCATCAGTATCAGATTTAGTCGCAGCAGGAGCAACAGCAAGTGATTTAGTTGCAGCGGGAGCACCTGTAGCAGATTTAGTCGCAGCAGGAGTGCCAGCTACAGATTTGGCGGCAGCAGGAGTGCCAACTACAGATTTGGCGGCAGTAGGAGCTATTCCAACACCAACCCCATTAGCTGCTGATACTTCTAGTAATCTTTTAACTCAAGGAACTAATCTTGGTGGATCTACATTAGGTGCTGGTCAAGCATCTACACCTTTAAGCGCATTAAATGATGGTACATTGGGTTCTGGTTTAACAGGCACAGGTACAGGTTTAGGGTTATCAACAACTGGCGATGTAGCATCCGCAGCAGGATTAGGCGGCCTAACAGCAGCAGATGTTGGTGGAAATTCTTTAGGACAATTAGGTTTAACAGGTTCAGGTGCAACATTAGGCCCTGCATCTGCTGGCGCAGTAAATGGTCTAGGCGGTGGTGGATCGGTATTAAGTTCATTATTGCCATCTAATCCATTAGGTACAGCATCTTTACTAAATAGCGCAGCTGGAGTTGGTAGTGCATTAATTGGTGCAAACGCAAGTCAAAACGCTGCTAATACACAAGCACAAGCAGCGCAAAACGCTATTAATTTACAACAACAGATGTTTAATACGCAAAATGCTCAGTTAGCACCTAATCGAGCTGCTGGATATAATGCATTAAATCAATTACAAGGTAATTTAGCAGGGCCATATACTCAATACGATGCTAATGGTAATCCAATAGGTCAAGCACAAGGCAGTGGTTATTTTACGAATCAAATGACTGCACAAGACTTGGCAAACAATTTATCGCCAGGTTATCAATTTGGATTAAATCAAGGATTAGGTCAGGCTGGCAATATTGCAAATGCAACAGGTGGATTAAGTGGTAATACGTTACAAGGTTTAAATCAATACGCACAGAATTATGCACAAACAGGCGCACAACAAGCATTTAACAATTACCAATCCCAACGTACAGGGATTTATAATACTTTAGCTGGCATTGCAGGATTAGGGCAACAAGCTCAAAACACAACGGCTAATTTAGCAGGTAATGTAGCAAATGCTCAATCTGGTTTAGGTGTAGGAAGTGCGGCAGCGCAAGCGGCAGGTCAAATAGGTCAAGCTGGGGCATATACAGGCGCATTAAATAATATTGGTAGTAATTATATGTTGTCTAGTTTGTTAAACCCAAGTAGTGCTAGTAACTATATTGCACCGAGTGGTGGATATGCTTCAACACTTGGATCTTTAAATTTAGGATAAGATATGGCAGAAGTTAATACTGATTTAACTGTAAAACCTATGCAAACTGGTAGTAGTTTAGCTGATATGGTTAATATGGCTAAAGGCATACAATCGTATCAACAACAACAGCAACTTAATCCATTACAGTTAAGGCAGCAACAACTTGCTACACAACAAGCTGAAGAAACAACACCATTAACTATTGAGCAAGAAAAACAAAGAACTAAACAATCACAAATACAAACTGAATCCAATCAATATACTTTAACAGATAAATATGCGTCAGCTGCTAAAAACGAGTTGGGGGCATTATTAAGAGATAAAAGAATTCAAAACGCAGAAAAAAATCCCATCGCTGCTGTAGATGCAATTAGCGAAGGTGTTGATAGATTGGTTTCTAGCGGGATTCCTAAAAATGTAGCTTTAAGTTTAGCTGCGCCTATTATTACGCAAGTTCATAGAAATCCATCAGAATTAGTTAATTCATTAAGCAATATACCGATGGCTGGTGTTGGCGCAACAGGACAACAGGCATTACAAAACCCACAAGTTGTTGCATTAAATGGTGTCAATTATCAATACACACCTGGAACAAACAAACTTACACCAATAGGCGAAGGGCAACAACCACAAGCACCAATGCAAGGGCAACCACCAATACAAAGTCAGCCTTCTGCACAACCACAAGGTGCTCCATCATTGATACCAAACGAAGTACCTGTAGGTCAAGGTCTAGGGCCATTGCAATTAAACGCACAGCAAAAAGCATTATATGACGAAGGTTTTACTGTTAAGAGTAATGCCCAATCACAAGTAATACCTGCTAAAGAAGGTAGGCAGACTGTTCGCAGAGTAAAAGAATTGGCTGATACAGCTTATTCAAATAAATTTGGTCAAGGTTATCAGCGTTTAGAAAAAGCCATATTGGGTAATACTGAGTTAGATGAATTAAGTAAAAATATTGCTAATTTACAAATACAAAACGCTGCAGTTATGGGTGTTAAAACTGACCAACAAACACAAAATGTAGCTACAGCAAGTGGCTCTGTAAACATTAGTCCTGAAGCATTGCGAGATATTGCTGACCGTACAGATGCTTCAAATACTGCTGTAATTAAGTTTAATGAAGGTCTTAAAAATTATGAAGGTAAACGTGGTCAAACCCATGCTTATGTAAATACAAGAAACTTTAAAGATGCGTGGGCATCAAATTATGATCCTCGTGTATTTATGATTCAAAACATTAATTCTTCTGGTATGACAAAAGATAAAAAACAAGAAGCAATTGATAAAGTTGTTAAAGGTTTATCAGAAGATGAATTAAAAGATTTAAGACAAAAATCTGAGGCAATTAAACGTCTTGAACGTGGAGATTACAGATGAGTTATGAAAATGACCCAGATGTAAATGCTTTTTCAATAACAAAACCTCAATATTCCGTTGATGACGTTAAAAAAATGGTGTTTGGCCAAGAAAGTAATTTTGGCAAGGCAAACACATCAAAAGCAAATTATGCTGGCGCAATTGGGCCAATGCAAATTACTGAACCTACATTTCTTGGATTAAAAAAACAAGGTTTAATTCCTGCTAACTATGATATTAATAACCCTGAACACACTAAAAAAGCAGGCGAAATATTAATAGAAGATGCTTATAAACGACACAAAGGTGATGCGGATAAAGTATTGGCAGAATATTATGCAGGGCCAAAAGCTATTAAAAACGATACTATTGATACATCATTGCGTGATTTAAAGAATCCAAAAGCTCCTAATGTTGGTCAATATATTGAACAAGCAAAGAACAAATTAAATGCTTATGAAACTGATCCTGATATTCAAGCATTTACATATAACCCACAAAAACAAGTTGAAAAACCAAAAGGTTTTTTTCAAGAACTTGTTGAACCATTGCAAGGAATAAGTTACGAAGGGTTTAAAAAAGAATCAATGCTTCCTAAGATTGCTAATGTAATTGCAACAAGCATGACAGGAACAGATGAAGAAAAAATTGCATTAGCTAAACAAGCTGAACAAAAAGCTATACAGTTGGCTGGTGGTATTAAAGAATTTTCTAAACACCCAATTGAATCAATTAAACAAGTAACTAATCAAATTGTAGAACATCCAGGTCAATTTTTAGGTCAAACAATTAAAGGTATTATTTATGATCCTGAAACATTATTACCAGTAGGTTTAGGTACAAAAGTTGCCAAAGGTGCAACAGTTTCAGAACAATTAAGTGCTCAAGCTGCTAAACGAGCAAGCATTGGTGCAGCTGGAACTTCCAACAAATCAATTTTACAAGCTGCTATGGATATAGCATCACCTGAACTTAAAAAGGATTTAACTGAAAAGTTTGCTAAAGGTGAAACACATTTATTAAATGAACAGGCATTAACACATCAATTAGAAGCAGATCAATTGCCTATTCCTGTTCGATTAACAGAAGGTCAGGCAACGCAAAACCCTTCATTAATTAGTCGTGAACGTAATGAACGTGGATTTAAAGAACAATATGTGCAAAGATTTAATGAGCAAAACAAAGCATTGGCAGACAATGCATTTGCATTAAAAGAAATTACTGCCCCTTCAGTTACTACAACTGATCACGTTGCAGATGCACAAGAAATTATTGATGCTATTAATCAAAAGAAAAAAAATAATGTGCAAGCAACACAAGATGCTTATCAAGTATTAGCAGATAAAAATGGCGGTAAATTTCCTGTTGATGGTAAAAAATTTGCTGAAAATGCAATTAGAACGCTTGGGGAAGAAGATAGATTTGATTATTTACCAAATTCTATGCAAAAACGATTAAATGAATATGCTAATGGCAAAAAAGAAATGAATTTTAATTTGTTTCGTAATTTAGATTCTGATTTATCCGCAGAAATAAGAAAAGCACAATCAGCAAATGATGGTAATGCTGTATATGCCTTAAGTAAAGTTAAAGATGAATTATTAAATTTGCCATTATCACAAGAAACTGAAGTATTAAAACCTTTTTTAACAAAAGCCAAAGCAACAGCAAAAGCAGATTTTGATTTAGAAAAATACAATAAGGCATATAAAGATGTTGTTGGTGGCAAGGCAGATACAAAAGATTTAATACCTAGTTTAGTATTGCGTTCTAAAAATACAGACTTTGCTAATACTTTAAATCTTTTAAGTGATAATCCTAAAGCATTGGAAAACTTACGTTCAGGCACATTAGACTATTTATTAAAAGATTCTACAGATGCAAGCGGTAATTTTTCAGCAGCTAAATTTACAAAACACATTAATAATTTAGATGTAAATAAAAAATTATTTGCATTATTTGGTGAAAATACAGAAACTATTAGAAATTTATCTAAAACTGCACAACGTATTGAGGCAAGACCTAAAGGAAGTTTTGTAAATGAATCTAATACTTTAACTGGATTAGGTGCATTTGCTAAAGAATATGCAGGTAAAGCATTAGAAAAAATACCAGGAGTAAAAACAGTAACTGCGCCAATAACTGTAGCAAAAGATATTTTGCAAGAACGTGCAGCAAAAAAACAATTAGAAGAATCGTTAAAACCAGGTGCAGGTATTAAACTTAAAGATATAGGGAAAAAATAATGGCTGTCTTACTATCACCGATTGGCAACGGATTTCAGTTTTTTACATCAACTGGAATACCATTAAACGCTGGTTATTTGTACACATATCAAGCTGGCTCATCAACTCCTTTAGCTACATATACTGACAATACAGGTAATATTGCTAACTCAAATCCTATTGTTTTAGGTAGTGATGGTAGACCACAAACTGAAATATGGTTTACGTCAGGTTATTCATATAAATTTGTTTTAACAGATTCAACAAATAGTCAAATTCAAACGTATGATAATTTATATGGTATTGCATCATCTATAACTGCATCTAACGCAATTCCAAGTGGTTCTATTATTATGTGGTCAGGATCTATAGGATCAATTCCTAGCGGTTATGTATTATGTGATGGCACTAATGGTACACCTAATCTTAAAGATAGCTTTGTAGTTGGTTCTGGCAATTCGTATGCTGTCGGATCAAATGGTGGATTCACAAGTTCTGTTACAAGTAACGTAGGAACTAATTTACCTCTTTATTATTCATTAGCATTTATTCAAAAAACATAGGTATGGATATGTCTGATATTGACCCAGTTAAAGTAGGTGTGATGTGGCAAAAAGTTGAAGCTATGGAAAAAGAAGTGACTGAAATGCGACAAGACATTAAAGAATTACTTGCTATGGCTAATAAAGGTCGTGGTGGTTTCTGGGTTGGTATGATGGTTGTATCTGCATTAAGTACGTTTATTGGATATGTAACACATTTATTTGCAGGTAAATAATGTGTCAAACCCAATTGCTGAAAGTGCAAAATCATTAAGTGAAGGATTAAACCAAGCTCGTGAAGCTGGTAAAAGCCTAACTAAAACAATTGAAAACATACAGCATGATGGAGTAGAAGTAGCGCAAGAACAGTTACAAAACAAAAAACGACATGATGCATTAGATGAAGCAAAAGAAAATTCATTAATTTATAAAGCAATACAAGAATACGAGTCACAAAAAAATATCATTATTGCAGAAAACAAAGCTGAAATAGATTTCAAAAAAAAGTATGGCGCAAAAGAATGGGCAAAAGTTTTAGAATTACGAGCCATTGTTGAAAAGGAACAAAAGGAAAACGCAAAGTATTACGGCCATAAATTAAAAGATGTACAACGTGTTCAGTTTTATTGTTGGTTTGCTGCTTTTATTGTTACTTGTTTGCTTTATTGGTTTAACGTGGTATGAATTGGACAAAATATTGGTTTACCGTATTTATTTTTGAATTGTTTATTTGGGGTTATATTTTGTTTTTGGATTGGGAAATACGTCAATTAACCAAAAAACCCAAACCAATACGTTTTAAGATTACTCGAACAATAACTGAAGAACGTACCAAAAAGGATATTGTGCGTGGATGATGAAGTGTTTAAAATATGGTTAATATTTGCCTTAGTGTGCATTATTGCAATTATTTTATTAAAGGATTGATATGGAATTTATAAAACATATTTTAACAGGCAAAGACAATACAACGCATGATGCATGGAAGTGGTCATTTGTGTTAAGTTTCTTTTTTATTGGCGGCGCTGCTATTTATTTAATTTATGGTGGGCATCAAATTAGTTTAACTGAATTAGCAAGTGCTTTTGGTATTAATGCAGGGGCTCATGCAGCTGGTGTTGCTGGCAAACAACTATCAGGAGCTGAACCAGATGTTCCCCCTGCCAATTAAGTTTTATATTTATGCTGCTTTAATTGCTTGTGCGACAGGTGGTATTTTGTATGGAAACCATGAAGCAGACAAATATAATACATTTAAAGCTGAAGTAGAAGCGGTGGCTAAGGAACAAGAAGCGCATAATCAAGAAATTGCAAAACAGGGAGAATTAATTAATCAACAAATTAAGGTGGATTATGAAAAGCAAATTGCTAATATTAGGAGTGTGTATGCTCGCAGGGTGTTCATCGACACCAATAGCGGTGAAGTGTCTAGCGTTCCCAACCCCTCCAGCGGAGCTAATGAAACCAGCCCCGACCCAGTATTTACTCAACAATGTGCAGAAACAACCGAACAATTAAAGGCTCTACAACAATGGATTATTGAACAAGGTGTAATCAATGCAAAGTAATTTTGATAAAGCCTTAGCTTGCGTACTTAAATCAGAAGGGTTATATGTTAATAATCCTGCTGATCCAGGTGGGGAAACAATGCGTGGGGTTACTCGCAATGCTTGGTCAACTTGGCTTAAACGGCCAATAGAAGATGGCGAGATGGCAAAATTAACCGTTGAAGATGTCACACCATTTTATAAAGAATTGTATTGGGAATCCGCAGGATGCGACAAAATGCCTATTGGCTTAGATTATTTATTGTTTGATGCTGCGGTTAATATGGGAGTTGGTCGTGCGGTGCGTCTTTTGCAACAGTCATTAGGATGTGTGCCAGACGGTGTAATTGGCCCTAATGTAATAAACGCATTAAACATTACTCCAGTTGACAGATTACTAACAAAATTTACTACGCAAAAAGAACAGTTTTATAAATCACTTAAAACATTTAGTGTATTTGGTCAAGGATGGTTAAACAGGTGTCAAGATGTACTTAACAACGCAAAGGAATTTATAGATGGCAAACTTTAAAATTGATGGTAAACATTACGAATCTAAAAAAGGTCACTATGTAGTTGAACGTGAGCATGAGAAAAAAGAACACAATGAATTAGTGCGTTTAGAAAAGAAGCTAGACAAACACATGAGTTTACCTGCTGACAAGGCACATCCTTCAGATCAGAAAGATGCGCCATTGCCTAATATGCGGAAATACTAAAACCTAATAAGTTTTACTACTTTATAAGGTAATCCATGTTTCGTAAATGTATTGCCTACAACAGTATTGCGTGAATCGTTGTAAACCCAATTCTTATCTTTGTAAGGTGGATTGTTATTTGAATATTTAGAATGTGAATGTGCTTTCATTGTTCTCTTGCTTTCATCATTGCATCTGCAAATTTATATGCCCATGTTGCGGCAACATTAGCAGTATTTTCTGTAATATCTTGAACTGGGGCTAACATACTCATAAGTGCTTTAGCAGCAAAGTAATCTCTTAAATCCATGCCATCTGCGTAAAGTCCCAATGATCCTGATATTGGATGTTCTGTTGGAAATGCTTTCATTTAGGTTCTCCTATACATTTATAAAGTTTGTATTCTTTTGATTTATGCCATTTATCAACGATGGTATAACCTGCCTTACGCAGTTCTCCAACCCTAGTTGATAGCTTCATACCACCACCTTCTAAAAATGCGTCTAGTGGGCTTATCCAGCGTTTCTTGGCTAGTTTTACAATTATTTGATGTTGCGTCATTTTATTCCCCTTATGATTTCAGTCATTAAAATTACAATCCCACATAAAAACATCCCAATACCTATACAAAATCGTACCATTTTTTTTGTGCCTTTCTTTGTATCATATATGTTGCATTAAGCCTCTATTGATTCATTTATGATTCGCTTTCTTTGTCATCCAAATAAACAGAAAGGTCGATCATGTCTTTAGGATCTCCACCTCGCCTAAAATAGTCGTTACCACCATCAACAAAAATAGATTTACACTTACACCACACAAAGTCATGCCGAGTTTTAGACTCAATAACATCGCCACAATTCTTACATTGAAGCCTATTTACTATATCTTTTGTCATTGTTCTCTCGCTTTCTTTAACTGTCCAATATTTGACTGTAAATTGTTTGCGTCAATAATTTGTTTTAGCATTGCTATTTCTTTGGCTTGTTGACGTAGCATATTAACTATTGCATCTAAATGTGGTTCAAGCCATAAAGTATCTTCATTTTCAATTAAATCAGCTAGTTCATTTGCTGTCATTTCTCACTCGCTTTCTTTAATGCTTCCATATTTTTAATTCGTTGGTTCATTTTTTTTGATTCCTCATAACAAGGTACACATACTGTATTATTGTCGCTTGGTCCGCCCATACTTGATATAACATCTCGGCATTTTCCACAAAACATCATAGATGCCGTAGTCAAACCCACATAACCTTCTTTTTGAATAATTGGTCGCCAAACATCTTTTGCAATTTTGCGATACCCTAAAATCTCATCACTCATTTCTCACCTCTTTTTTTAAAAACTTCTTCAATCAATTGATGACCAAAAGTTCGATGATCCAGACACAAAGCATCTTTCATTTCTGACCAAACCTTCGCAATGATCTCTTCTCTTTCATCAAGGTTTAAATCAAAAATTTTGATTTCTTCTTCAGTCAAACCCAACTCTTTTTCATTTGCATTCATTTCTTACTCGCTTTCTTTTTTACTGAGCCATAAAACATTTGTTTACTAAAAGCATTTAATAGTCTGCATTTAGCCTCTTCCCTTTCTTCTTTAGGAAAATCCGCAACAGATTCTTCTAATAGTCCCATAATTCTATTAACTAATTCTTTTGCTGTAATAATTCTACTCATTTCTCACTCGCTTTCAATTTGTTGTTCATCCACAATTTTCTTTATTTTCTCCTGAACCTTCTGCCATTGAGCGAATACAAACTTGTATTCAGACACCAATATGTCAGGCACATCTACAACCCAAACAGAACATAATTTAGTATTCTCATAATATTTAATCTCTTCTTCATCATCATCAATTACCAATACTGGGTACCATTCTTCTTCATCAATTAATATTTTCATTTCTCACCTTCTTTCTTTACGTCTAATGTTTTAACATAAGCAACAATTTTTTCTAATTCTTCTAAATAATAATCACCATCTAAAGTAATTTGTATTTTCCAATCGCTAGTAGCATAAGCATTAATCGCTATGTATTCACAATTAAGATGGTCAGATGGAAAATTGACATGATGTTTTGTCATTTCTCACCTGCTTTCTTTAGTACATTCACAAGGCATACCAGCACCACCACAACATTTGTGTGCTTCTTTATCAGGATGACATTCACATACCCATCCTGTGTTGTTACATTTGTTGCATGGGTTTTCAATAGCCTTATAATCCCAATACCACCAAGAATCAGGCCATCCACCCCAACATAAAGTACCCTTGCGTTGCACTTTTTCTAACCATCTACAGTCATGGTCACCAAGTCGTATTGGATGCCAAGCAAACCATTCGTGCCACTCTTGTAGTCTTTGTTGTTTAGTTGACCACGATTCGCCACAGTTAAATTTCATTTCTCACTCACTCGCTTTAATTGGTTTGTTTTTTTATTACTTCAACACCCATTAGTGTTTCTGTATTCATATTCTTTGCTATATCTACAAGTTCTTCAGCAATTTCCAAAGCAATACCTTCTCCCCAAATCTTTACAAATGTATGTGTTTCATCTACCTGTATTTCTATATTGGCGGCAATCATTTCTCACCTGCTTTCTTTAAGATCAATTTTGCAAATTCAAGTATGTCTAAATCTTTGTTTCCGTTTGTTTGTTCAAGATAAATATTTAAAATTTCACCATCTGTTAGTGTCTTTGCTGGATGGGTGTAGAGTGGTGTTGGGTTGTCATCAATAGATAAAGCACAATCTAAATCAAAAAATACACTTGTGTTATCACCTATTGCAATCCACGCTACTGGTTCATCTATTGGTCTTATAAACTGCCCAATATCTGACTTTAAATTGTTTGCGTCAATAATTTGTTTTAGCATTTCTATTTCTTTTTCTAATTGCGCTTTGCAATCATCTAATTCTGCCTGGAGTTGTCGTAACAAATCAGCAGCATCTTTTACAAAACCTCTTGGGTGTGCATCTTCAATTAATTGTGCCAATTCTTCTGTGGTCATTTAGTAGGGCCTCCAAACAATGATTGCTCTAATAGTCTGATCTGTTCGCTATGTTCTCTTAATTGAACTTGTTGCTGCTCTATTAACTTCATAGCAGATTCAAACTGTTGTTTCCAATACTCGGATTGTTGTTCAAAGTTTTCCATTAAAAAATTCCTCTGTGGCACGTTCTTCAGCTAATTTTTCACGTCTTTCATACGACATACAATACAAAAACCGACCCAGTTTCTCAAAATCTTTTGTTTCTAAATATTCTTCTATTGATCTAGCTTCTTCAATAGTCGCATTATTTAAATCTTCACAAAAGTTTTCAAACAAACAATTGCTGTAATTTGAATTGTTATATAGCAATTCCTGTTTGCGTTCACGAACCAAATCTTCATCTGCATAGACTGTTGTATCGGTAGTCAACCAAGCGTCATAATTTAACATTACCATCCCCTTTGAATAATCCACATAATCATAGCTGGCCCTGCAACTACTAAAAATCCTATTACTGCTTCAATAAATGTTTGCATTTAATTCCCCTTTAAATGTGTTGTTAAGTACTACAATTACAGAATAATTAAGTTTTGTTAATTTATCAACAAATATTTGCATAATTAGGGTTTATCCCTAGTTGTTTTGCAAAAATGCGACATAAAGGTAGTCTGGGAGAGTTGTGAAGGAGCTAAAAGGGGGTAAAGCTCACTCCCCCAGACTGAGGTTATTCTTTAATTTAAAATACGTTACTAAACATTGAAACATCTTCCAATGATGTTGTAAATCATTTTCATCTATTTCGTGGATTTGCGTATCATCATCGGACACAAATGCAATTGCACATCTAGCTCTTGGCATATTTAACCCATGTGCATAAGCAACTAGTTGTAAAATATGTTCTGTATAGACGGCAGCGTTTTCAAGGGATAATTTCGTCTTAAAATCAACCACTATGCCTTCTTCCGAGTGTAAATCGACCTTACCTGCAAAACCTAATGGATGTGCAAACGATTGCTCTGGTTTCCAAAAATGATCGCCAAAATGATCTCTTAATTTTTTTTCTGTGCGTCTAACATAATCAGGATATTCAGGCATAAACTCTTGGTTAAAATATGATTCCAATATGTTGTGCATATTAGTACCACGTTCCATTGCATCTTTACCTGTGGATCGTGAATCTTGTATTACTCGTGTCAACCAATCGGCTTCTGGCTCGTTATCATTGCGTGGTAAGGTAAGACTAGCAAGTAAGACTTGTTCTTGTTTCCAGCGTTCTAATCCAGGCTTGGCTAGGCATCCAATAATCGTAGTTACAGATGGAAGCAACCCTTCTTTTTTTGCATCCCTAAGCGTTGTATTGCGAAACATTCCATTTTTACCCATGCGTGTATAGCTAGGCTGACCATCTTTTGTGTACCAATGTGCTGAATTACTTTCTTGTGTAACAATCATATTTTTCCCCTTTATGATTTTGAAGTGAATAATACACCTTTCATGCAAGTGCATGAATTTTTAATGAATTAGTTATTTATTGATATGTAAAAACTTCTGACAAATCGACAGCACGTTGCGCTACCTGATTGACAAAGCGAGCTAAGCCCACTTGGTCAAACTGGTACACGGTGCGTTCTTCATCAACACCATAAGGCTCGATATATGTGTCAGAACAATTTTTAGCATATTCACGAATCATAAAATCCATAAATCACCTAAAAGGGTATATCTTCATCTAATTCACCTAAAGACTGCGAAGCATGATTACTGATCTCTCCACGATCTTTTGGCGGCTCTTTTGCTTCTTTACTACCCAACAACTGCAATACACTTACAACAATATTCGTAGCAAACTTTTCAACACCATTTTTATCGGTGTATTTATTTGTTTTAATCTTGCCTTCGATATAAACCTGACTACCTTTTTTAACGTACAAACTAGCTACTTCTGACAACTTACCAAAACAGGTAATGTTGTGCCATTCAGTCGCTTCTCTAAACTGCCCCGATGGTTTATCTTTGTACTTTTCGCTAGTCGCTAAACTAAAGTTGGTTAATGATTCGCCAGACTGCAATGCTTTGGTTTCTGGTTCTTTACCGACATGGCCTATTAAAATAACTTTATTGATTGACATTTTCAGTTCCTAATTTTTTTTCTAACATAGAGATAGCGTTCATAGCTTGCATACGGTCAAACAGCGATATAGAAGGCTTTTTAAAGTAAGCGCATAGCTTCTCTACATCTGAACCTGTTTGTTCAATTAAAGCGGTTATAGACGCAATCTGTTGCGGTGTAATAGATGGTGATTTGCCTTTTTCTGACGCTTCATTGCCGTCATCGTCAGCTTGAACAATACCGACAACGGCAGCTAAAGCTCCCCTTCTCATATACGTTAAACAGGCCATACATCCCTGTGGATCGTTTTTAGATACAGGAAACGACATTGTTTGCTCAATATATTGACCAGATGAATGAGCAAGAATAGTAGTCAAAGACATTTCGCCATCAATATAATTGCCAGGAAACTGCATTACTGACAAACCGTTGCTAGATAACAACGATCTGCAAGCATCCCATACGGATTCAAGATCAGCGTAACTCGATTTAAAAAATGGATTCTTAGAATCTTTTTTAGCGTGACCTAATTGGCTTTGTACTAAAGCAAGAGCTGTAGCTAATTCATTAATATTTTCAGATGAGTTCATATTAATGTCCCATGTATTGAACAAATGCAGAACGTGGCATACCACACTCAAACCAAATCACTTGTTTATCTTCTTCAGACAATGTGCTTAATTCCATGTGTTCTAATGCTTCAAGCAAACGCATTTGACGTTCTTCCTGCATCATTCTCATTTCTTGCATATCATCGTCAATGTTAAATGTATCTATTGTGTCTTGTGTCATAAATTTCCCCTTTATGTAAGCAAAAGTGCTTATTAAGAATACTAAACTAAATTAAGATTTGTTGCAAGTATTTTTTAAGATAGTGTAGAATAAATAAAAATATAACAACGAAAGTTAATTGATGAAAGTACATTTTTCAGACAACCAAATTATTGAGTTGTTAGGTGGCACAAAAAGGGTATCAAAGTTATGTAACGTAGCTCCCCCAGCAGTAACACAATGGCGATCTAGGGGTATCCCACATGGGCAGTTGTTGTTTTTAGCTGCATTGTTAGAAAAAGAATCACATGGATTGGTTACTAGAAAAGATTTATTTCCTAAAAATTGGTGGTTTGTCTGGCCTGAGTTGTCAAAAAAAGAAAAAAATGAATCCGTTTAAAATAATTGAACCTACTGTTATATCATTTAGCGGTGGTCGCACGTCTGGTTATATGCTTTGGCGAATATTACAAGAAAACGATGGATTGCCAGATGAAGCTATTGTTGTATTTGCCAACACAGGAAAAGAAATGGAAGAAACCCTAGAATTTGTTAGGGATTGTGAACTAAATTGGAAAGTTCCTATTCATTGGGTAGAATATTCCTGGAATGAAGATTCAAAATTACGATTTAAACGTGTTAATTTTGATACTGCTAGTCGAAATGGTGAGCCATTTATGGATATGATCCATGAATCTACAGGATATTTACCTAATCCAGTAGCTAGAATTTGTACTTCAACATTAAAAATTCGAACAATTGACAAGTATTTGAAGTCATTAGGTTGGAAACATAACGAAAATATGGATTGGGTAGGAATTAGAGCAGATGAACAACGCAGAGCTGCCAAAATAGATCGTGAACGTACACCACTTGTAACGGCTGGTATTACAAAAAAAATAGTTGGAGATTTTTGGAAACAACAGCTTTTTGATTTGAAGTTGCCAAATAACAACGGTGTCACAATGCACGGTAATTGTGATTTATGTTTTTTAAAACCAGCTCACCAGATTTTAAGTTTAATTAGAGAAAAGCCGAGTAGGGCAGATTGGTGGATAAAGGCAGAGATGTCTGTCCAGACATCGAACAAAACTTTTGGTGATGGTGGCAGGTTTAGAAAAGATCGGCCAAGTTATCAACAAATGAAAGATTACGCATTAAGTCAACATGAATTATTTGATATGAATGAAGAAGCAATACCTTGCTTTTGTGGTGATTAAGGTTTAAATTATTATTTCGTTTTAGGTTTCGAATTGGTCGGGTAACGACAGCAATCGAGATACAAGCAGACTGTGGGAAAGCTGGTGTAATACTGCATAAATAGGTGGCGAAGATAGTGCCTATCCAGCGCAAGACTGTCGGGTGACGAGGCTCCGAGGGAAAAGCACGTTTGAAGGCACACTAGGATGGCTAGGTGTCTTTCACCAAAGGAAAATATGATTAATAATAAAGAATATAGTTATAGTGAAGAATTTAGAAGGGTTTGTGAAGCGACATCAACTCTTAAAACTGAATTAAAACAAAGAAGAAAATATTTAGATTTAGTTGAAGAAAAAAGAGGTAAGATTGCAAGAACAGAATTAGAACAGGAAATGATTAAGCAGTTCAACATACTCAAAAGGGGAAACAATGAGTAATTATTTAATAATATTAGTGGGATTGATTTACGTTTATATTGGTATTTCTTTTTTTTTAAAGAATCAATATGGCATGGGGATTACTTTTTTAGCTTATGCTTTGGCTAACCTTGGCTTTTACTTGGAGGCTCAATGAAAGTTCTTATAGCCTGTGAATTTAGTGGAACTGTAAGAGAAGCATTTAAAAATTTAGGACATGATGCTTGGTCTTGTGATTTAGAACCAACAGAAATACCAGGGAATCACATACAAGGTAACGTATTAGATATATTAAATGATGGATGGGATTTAATGATTGCACATCCACCCTGCACGCATTTAGCATCATCAGGTGCTAGACATTTTTTAAAAAAGATTGCTGATGGTCGCCAACAACAAGGTATAGATTTTTTTATGGAATTAGCTAATTCTAATATCCCAAAATATGCGATTGAAAACCCTGTTGGAATTATGAGTACAAAATGGCGAAAACCTGATCAAATTATTAATCCTTGGCAATACGGACATAATGCTACAAAAGCAACTTGTTTATGGTTAAAAGATTTACCATTATTAAAACCTACAAATATTGTAGATAAAGGTGAAATTTGGACAGCTAAAAGCGGTAAACGTATGAGTCAATGGTATTACGATAGCTCTTGTTTAAAACCTAAAGAAAGAGAAAAAATGCGTAATAAAACATTTCAAGGCATAGCAGATGCAATGGCTAATCAATGGGGTAATTTATGATTAATCCTAATGATGAGATTCAATACATTGTCGATCTAATTGATGACTACGCTGCTGCCGATGGTCGTTTATCTGCTTTAGAAAGCTATAAATCAGCTCTCAAAGCGTTAAAGATGAAAGATAGTACACAGACATCAGTTGCTGGTAAAGAAATGGATGCGTTTGCTTCTGATGAATATATACAGTTTTGTGAAGAAATAGAACAAGCTCGTGTAAAATACACATCTTTAAAATTAAAAATAGAAACAGCAAAGATGAAAGTTGATTTGTTTAGAACATTAGAAGCTAGTAGCAGACAA
>Ga0208499_1000317_pt1 | contig 19353 bp, 20 predicted proteins | sample CryBogCBE07Jul09_FD_185504 | JGI IMG/M metagenome (GOLD analysis project Ga0208499, IMG submission 185504) | Freshwater microbial communities from Crystal Bog, Wisconsin, USA - CBE07Jul09 (SPAdes) (version 2) | ecosystem: Environmental > Aquatic > Freshwater > Lake | place: Crystal Bog... | reverse complement strand
TACCCAGAGCTACTTGAGAAGCGTGAACGTATTATTGAAGTCACAGAGTCTGAAGAGGAGTCATTCCTTTCGACTCTCAAAAGTGGAACGCAAATCTTTGATCTCGCCTCCTCTGAAGCAAAAAGCCAAAACGGTGCGACTCTCGCAGGAGATACCGTTTTCAAGCTCCATGACACCTACGGATTTCCTTTTGATCTGACCCTCGAAATGGCGACCGAGTCTGGTCTTAAAGTTGATGAAGCTGGTTTCAGGAAGTTGATGAAGGAACAGAAAGATCGCGCTAAAGCAGATGCGAAAGCCAAGAAGAGCGGGCATACGGATTTATCTGAATATCGAAAGATCGTTGATGCACGTGGCAAGACAGATTTCATCGGTTATCAGCATCTTGAAGGTGAGGCCAAGATCCAAGCGATCATGGTTGATGGCGAAAATGTTGATGAGGCCTACGAGGGCGATGTAGAGATTGTTTTGGATCGCACACCTTTCTATGCAGAAGGCGGCGGACAACTTTCTGATGGCGGTTTCTTGCAATTGGCCAATGGGGCACGTATTGCAATCGACGATGTTCAAGCTCCAGTTCCTGGGCTGTATGTGCACCGCGGAAGAATCATCTCTGGCGCCGCGCAAATCAACGATCAACTCTTTGCGCAGATTGATCAAACCAGACGCAAAGCGATCTCTCGCGCTCACACCGCGACTCATATGGTGCACAAGGCCTTCCGCGAAGCGCTTGGAGAAAGTGCTACCCAGGCTGGATCCGAGAATGCTCCAGGACGTTTTAGATTCGATTTCCCGGCCGCTGGAGCGGTACCTACCAGCGTTCTCAACGATGTAGAGGCTCGAGTTAACTCCGTTCTGATTGAGAATTTAGAGGTTACGGCAGAACAGATGAGCCAAGCCCGCGCCAAGGAGATCGGCGCAATGGCCCTCTTCGGTGAAAAATATGGCGATGTAGTTCGCGTCGTTAGCGTAGGTGACTGGGCGCGTGAATTGTGCGGCGGTACTCACGTTCACTCTTCTGCAGAGTTGGGCGTCGTTAAATTGTTGAGTGAGTCTTCGATCGGAGCTGGAGTTCGTCGCGTTGAGGCACTGGTCGGTGCTGACGCCTTCTCTTATCTGGCGCGTGAACATATTCTGCTTAACTCTCTGACCGAGATTATTAAAGGCGCAAGAGTTGAAGAACTCCCAGAGAGAATCTCTGATCTACTTAATAAAATGAAGAATATTGAGAAGGAACTTGCCGCTATTAAGTCCGCTCAAGCGCTGGCTTCGGTGAATGAGTTGGCAAAGGGATTTGAAACTATCGGCGAGCGAAAAGTTTTGGTCGCTCAAGTAGCGGATAGCATTACAGGCGATGATCTAAGGGTGATGGCGCTTGATCTTCGTAATCGCGATCCTCATTCAGTCGTTGCTCTGCTTTCTGCGCAGGCCGATAGAGTCACTCTTGTCGTTGCGGTCTCGCAACAGGCCATTGCCTCCGGAGTAAAGGCTGGGCAATTGGTGAAAATCGGATCTACCGTCTTAGGTGGCGGTGGAGGTGGTAAAGATGATTTCGCACAAGGCGGGGGAGTCGATTCCAGCAAAATTTCAGCGGCTATAGCTGATCTGAAGGCAGCGATAGGTTCCATTTAAGCCATGAGACACGGCCGGCGAATCGCCTTTGACTATGGCCAAGTTCGAATAGGTGTGGCAGCGAGTGATGTTTCAGGACTGATCGCATCACCCATTGCAACTCTTCAGGCAGAGGCTCCCGACTTACTCGAACAAATTAAATCTCTCTTCACCGAGTATGAGCCTATTTACATCGTGATAGGTGAGCCAAAGCATCTGTCAGGGGCTTCAAATCCATCGCTCCATGCAGCCCACGCCTTCGGGGATTTGCTTAATACAATCACTGATCTTCCAATTCATTACGTAGATGAACGCATGTCAACTATTTCTGCCTCCAAAGTTTTACGCGGTGCTGGTTTAAATGCCAAGGAGAGCAAGGGCAAGATTGATGCCATGGCTGCGGTAGCAATATTAGAGAGCGCTCTTGCGCGCGAGAGAATTGCAGGCGCTCTCGATGAATAGGCCGAAACAACGCAATCTCATCACAGCCTTTATAGTGCTGCTGCTACTCCTTGTAACGTTAATTGTTCAACGGATCATGGTGCTCAATGGCAGTGCTGATTATCCAAAGGGAACCCCTGGACATTTGGTGAGCATTACCATCACCAAGGGAGAGACCGGAACCGCTATCGCTGAAGATTTGGCAGCCGAGCATGTAGTTGAGAAGGCCTCCACTCTCATAAAGAAGCTGATCGCAGGTCATGTTGTGGGAATCGCACCAGGGGTGCATCTCATTCAGAGTGTGATTCCTAGTGATCAGGCGATCTCTGAACTGCTCGACCAGAAGCGAATTGTTGATTCAATTTATGTCTTGCCTGGATCAACGGAAGCCGACATTCTTAAAGAGTTGCATTTGGTCACTTCTCTCACTCAGTCAGACTCATTGAATACCCTTCAACCTCTCTTCGCCAATCCAACAAATTCTCTTGAAGGCCAATTGGCTCCGCTTCAATACTCATTCGCACCGAACACAACTACTCATGATGCCTTGGCTGAGATGTTGAAATCATTTAGCGATGAAGTTAGCGCCACGAAGTTGGCGCAGGGTTTTGAGCACTTCACCCCTTATCAAGTGCTTACGGTTGCTTCACTCGTTCAAATTGAGGCGGATCCAGCCGACTATGCAAAGGTTGCTCGAGTTATTTACAACCGTCTAACAATTGGAATGCCATTGGAATTAAATTCGACGGTTCAGTACGCCCTTGGTTTACGAGGCCAGATTGGTCTGAGTATTAAAGCCACCAAAGTTGACTCTCCATACAACACTTATTTACACACTGGACTACCACCAACTCCTATTTCGAACCCATCCATTGCAGCGATCACGGGGGCTCTCAATCCTGAACCAGGAGATTGGCTCTACTTCATAACGGTAAAACCGCATGACACCAGGTTCACCAATAATTTCAACACCTTCGAAAATTGGTTCACCCTTTATAAGCAGAATGTTGCAACAGGGGCATTCAAATGATCAAGGCGGCAGTTCTTGGATCACCGATCACTCACAGCCTCTCACCGGCTCTCCACAAAAGGGCTTACGAATTACTTGGGGTTCCAGCGAGTTATGGATCGATAGAGCTAACGCCAGATCGTGCGCTCGATTTCTTCAAAGGTGCGCTGGAAGAGGACTGGACTGGATTTTCATTGACCATGCCGCTCAAGGAGACGATCTTCGATTTGAGAGAGTCGTTCGAAATCGAAATTGAACCAATCGCTCTTCGTATGCGCTCCGCTAATACCCTGCTCAAGATCGGGTCGAGCTATCGGGCGAGTTCAACTGACCGGACAGGTTTTCAGAGGTTGTTGAGTTCGGTGCCGAAGGATCGAGTAGCTGTCCTTGGTGGCGGGGGAACGGCAAGAGCGGCGCTGGGCGCGCTCGATGGTGAAGCGCACACGATAGATTTCTTATTGCGAAATTCCTCTCGATCCGAGACTTTGGCCAGAATTGCCAGTTCCAGCTCAGTTAATTTTTACGGGATGGATCACTCCCTAAAAGGCTACGACCTGGTCATTTCCACCGTGCCAGCAGGCGCATCTGATTTCATGGTGGATTCGATTGCATCAACTATCCCGACCTTCTTTGAAGTTCTCTATAACCCTTACCCAACCAAGTTGCTTGCCAAGGCGATTTCAATGGGAAGTAATGTCCTTGATGGAATAGACCTTCTTGTCGAGCAGGCCCTCGATCAAATCTCTCTCTTTAGCGGTCTGACCGTTGAATTCGATTCTTTACGTCCTGAGTTACTAGCGGTCGGTCGCGCACATCTGAGGTAGTTGTGGATAGTTACGAGCCTCGATCTGGTCGATTCTCTAGGCTTAATTATGACCTCATGCCTTCCATTGATCCTCTTATCGCCCTGGATCATTGCAAGTGATGTTAGGCGGCACGTGATTCCAAACCAGGCGTTGCTGGCACTTTTGGCTCTGATCGAACTCGTCCATGTGAGAAGTAGCCCTGCAATATTTCTCCACATCAACCTCTTTGCGATGTATCTCTTGGCGGGAGGTATCTGTATGCGTTCTCTTATTAAAGGACGTGTAGGGATGGGTGATGTAAAACTCTTCTCCCTCTTGGGGTTGATCCTCGGTTCGTTATCAAAAGTTCTAACAGCTTTGACCTGTGCATCTCTGTTGGGTCTGGTGTGGCTATTGGTGGAGCGAAAGAGAGTGATTCCATTTGCTCCTGCCCTGATTGGGGGAGCCCTATTTGCTCAGATATTGAGCTCTTAACGCGAGTGCGACGCGGCAGGTGCCTGATCTGACAGAATACGCCTATGTTGAGATGGCTTACTGCTGGAGAATCGCATGGTCCTGCACTCTCCGCGATTTTGGAGGGCTTGCCTTCCCACGTTTTAATCTCCACTGAGGCGATCGATCGCGATCTGCGTCGTCGTAGGTTGGGGTATGGCCGAGGAGCACGTCAGAATTTTGAAGCTGACCTTGTGACTATTTTGGGCGGAGTGCGCCACGGCGAGAGCCAAGGTGGACCAATTGCTATTCAGGTAGCGAACTCCGAATGGCCAAAGTGGGAGAAGGTTATGGCGGCGGATGTCGTGCCGGCAGATGAACTCGCAGCTCTGGCTAGAAATGCTCCTCTCACTCGTCCCCGCCCAGGCCACGCTGATCTGGTTGGTATGCAGAAATACGACTTCCAAGATGCCAGACCAATCTTGGAGAGAGCAAGTGCGCGTGAGACCGCAGCACGTGTAGCGCTAGGTGCGGTTGCGCGCGCCTTTCTTGAACAGACAGTTGGCATTCAGATTATGAGTCACGTTCTCTCTATCGGTGGAGTTGGCAGCGGTGAGGATTATGAGTTGCCTACATATGAGGATCGCGAGAGAGTCGATGCCGATCCGGTTCGCTCTTTTGACCCTGTAGCGAGTGCCGCCATGGTTGCTGAAATCGATGCAGCACATTCAGCGGGCGATACCTTAGGTGGAGTAATTGAGGTCTTGGCCTTTCATCTTCCACCGGGGCTAGGTTCTCATACGCACTGGGATCGTCGTCTCGATGCAAGATTGGCCGGAGCGATGATGGGTATTCAGGCGATTAAGGGTGTTGAAATTGGCGATGGATTTACCACGGCGAGACGTCGCGGTTCGGTAGCGCACGATGAAATTGAACGTGGCCCCGATGGCAAGATCACACGTAGAACTGATCGTGCTGGCGGAACAGAAGGCGGAATGTCGAACGGCGAGATCCTTCGAGTTCGGGCTGCAATGAAACCGATCTCAACCGTTCCAAGGGCGCTAGACACTATTGATGTTTCAACGGGGGAGCCGGCTAAGGCGATCAATCAACGCTCAGATGTCTGTGCAGTTCCGGCTGCAGGAATTGTTGCTGAAGCAATGTGCGCACTTGTGCTGGCTGATGCAGTGCTTGAGAAGTTTGGCGGAGACTCCGTCGCTGAAGTCAAGAGGAATTTTCAGAGCTATATAGATTCTCTCGAAATCAAGTAGATGCTACGTGCAATTCTCATAGGCCCTCCTGGGTCTGGAAAGAGTTCGGTAGGGAAGGCACTTTCCAGGGAGCTGTCTACAAGTTTTGAAGATACTGATGAATTGATAGTCGAAAAAACGGGTCGCTCTATTCCCGAAATCTTCGCTGAAGATGGTGAAGCAAAGTTTAGAGCGATCGAAAAAGAGGTAGTTTTATTAGCTCTTAGATCAAATATCGGAGTTATATCTCTCGGTGGCGGTGCGGTTCTTGATCAAGATGTGCAAGAGGCGATACGTAAAAGCGCAGCCCAGGTGATTCTTCTTCAGATTGGTCTTGGCAATGTTCTTGCCAGAATATCGAATAAGACAGACCGGCCGCTCGTTGCGCAAGATCCAGAACGCCAATGGAAAGATCTGCTGGCGGCGCGCGCCCCTATTTATGAGAGCTTGGCTACGATTGTTATTGCGACCGACAATAAGAAGCCATATGAGGTGGCTCGTGAATTGATGAGTCGAATGGGGCTAGCTCGTGAATGAAATTTCGGTACATGCAGAGATCGATTACAAGGTTAAAGTGGGTCAAGAATGGCTTCCATTCCTCCAAACGGTACGAACTGATCATACAAAAGTCTTAGTGGTTGCTCCGGAGAACGTTGTTCAGTTAGCAGGCCTTACAGAGTTGTCATCTCGCCTTAACTTCGAACTCTTCATCACCCCTGATGGTGAGGCCCAGAAGAACTTCACAACGGTGGAACAACTCTGGGTGAAGTTAGGCTCGTTGGAGTTCGGGCGACTTGATGCAATCGTTGGTATCGGTGGGGGAGCGACAACTGATCTCGCTGGATTTGTAGCTGCCACGTGGCTTCGTGGCATCGCTTGGTATGCGATTCCTACGACTCTCGCCGGCATGGTGGATGCTGCAGTGGGTGGTAAGACAGGAATAAATACTGAGGCTGGGAAGAATTTAGTTGGTTCTTTTTATTCACCACGTGCGGTCTGCGAAGATCTCACCTGGCTCGATTCACTATCAGATCGCGACTTTGCGGCGGGGTTAGCCGAGGTAATCAAGACCGGGTATATCCGTGACACTTCAATCCTGACAACTCTTCATGAGGTTCGTGATCTCAAGGAGGCGCGGAGACACTCCTTGGAACTAGTAACCAAGAGTGTCGCAGTTAAGGCTGACGTTGTCTCGAACGATTTTAAAGAGGGCAAACTGCGCGAAATCCTCAACTTCGGTCACACGCTAGGCCATGCAATTGAGAAGAGTGCTGACTTCCAACTTCGCCATGGCGAGGCGGTCTCGATTGGACTTCACTATGCAGCTCTCCTCAGTGAGCCAGCTCTGGATTTTCCATCATCTGAAACCGCCAAGCTCAAAGCTCTTCTTGAAAAGTTTGGTCTCCCCACACAGATTGACCAAGAACGTTTTCCATGGGATCAACTCTTGGCGCTGATGGCTGGTGACAAGAAGAGTCGCGATGGCCGAATTCGATTTATTGGGCTTTCATCGGTTGGCCATCCCGCCTGGATTGAGTCTGCAGATTCCGGCCTGCTTCAGGCGACCTATGAGAGGATTGCAGAATGAACGGCACTCAAAGAGTCCTAGTCCTCAACGGTCCAAATCTAGATCGACTCGATCTGCGGGATTCAACGATTTATGGCTCCATGAACTTCCAGGAGTTATCCTCCTTTGTGATATCCAAGGCCGCAGAGATCGGCCTGAACGCGGAAGTCCGGCAGAGCAACTCCGAGTCCGAGATCATCACCTGGCTTCATGAAGCGGCCGACCAACGGATCCCAGTCATATTTAACCCCGCCGCCTTTACGCACTATTCCTATGCGATTCGCGATGCTGTGGCTATGTTGACGGCGCCCCTGATTGAGGTTCACTTGAGCAACCCGCTCTCGCGGGAGGAGTTTCGTCACACCTCCGTCATCTCAGGCGTAGCAAAGGGCACTATCGCCGGATTTGGCGCCAGCTCCTATGCCTTGGCACTCTCCGCGATGAAAGAGTTGATCTAACCTTCAGGTATTCTGCCCCAATGGCAACTACAAATGACCTTAAGAACGGCATGACCCTCGAGATCGAGAACAAGTTGTGGACCGTTGTCGAATTTCAGCACGTCAAGCCAGGCAAAGGCCCAGCTTTCGTCCGTACCAAGTTGAAGTTAGTCCCCGGCGGAAAAGTTGTGGAGAAGACCTTCAATGCAGGTGTAAAAGTTGAGGTAGCCCAGCTAGAGAAGCGCGATATGCAGTACCTCTATCGCGATGGCGACGGATTCATCTTTATGGATACCCAGAACTACGATCAAATCACCATTAGTCCTGAAGTTGTGGGCGATGCTGCCGATTACATGCTCGAGAACACGGAGGCAGTTGTCGCGGTTCACGACGGGAATCCTCTCTATATCGATCTTCCAGCCTCTGTTGAGTTGACCGTGACCTACACAGAGCCAGGTCTGCAAGGTGATCGCTCCTCCGGAGGAACTAAGCCGGCAACGGTCGAGACTGGAATTCAGATTCAGGTACCTCTCTTCATCAAGCAAGATGAGAAGGTTCTCGTTGACACCCGCACAGGTGCATACCTGGGCCGGGCTAATTCCTAGTTCGGGAGCAGTTAAGTGAGCGCGCGGCGCAAGGCGAGAAAACGGGCCCTGGATATTCTCTTCGAGGCTGATATGCGAAATACCGCTGCCACGACGCTTCTGGAAGAGCGTCCTATCGACGAGATATCGCAAGCAGATTATCTGCGTGCCTTGGTCCTAGGAGTGGTGGAACATCGAGAGAAGATCGATGAAATCATCCATACCTATGCCGAAGGCTGGGATATGGACCGGATGCCGATCATTGACCGAAATCTGATTCGTATTGCGCTCTACGAGATCTTGTGGAATCTCGAGGTTGACGACAAGGTCGCGGTATCGGAAGCGGTCGAGATTGCTCAAGAGCTCTCCACAAAAGATTCAGCCGCTTACATAAATGGAATTTTAGGCCGAGTAATCCTCCTTAAGTCGGTCATCTCACTCTCATAAAAGGGCTGGTATCCTTGCCGGAGCGAGATAACTCGCCCATCCTTTAACTGACGTCCTGTGAGGCGGCAAAGGAGCTTGTATGAGTGTTGTTTTGGATCAGAGCGAGATAGATCGTTCGCTTAAGCGCATTGCTCACGAGATTATTGAGCGCAATCATGGCCTTGATTCAGTGATTCTCTTAGGCATTCCCACGCGCGGAGTCACTCTGGCGCAACGAATCGGAAATTTTTTAGCGCAGATTGATACCCAAGTTCCAGTGGGCTCACTTGATATCACTATGTATCGCGATGATCTTCGCCTGCGTCCGCCGCGGCCTCTCGTACCTACCCAGATTCCCGCCGAAGGCTTAGAAGGTAAGAATCTAGTTCTCGTCGATGATGTTCTTTTCTCAGGTCGCACCATCCGCGCTGCGCTAGATGCTATAGGGGAGTTGGGTCGACCAAAGACCGTGCAACTAGCTGTTTTAATCGATAGAGGCCACAGAGAGTTGCCTATTAGGGCCGACTACGTGGGAAAAAATATTCCCACCAACGCTCGCGAGAGCGTTCGAGTTCAACTTCGCGAAATTGATTCTCTAGATCAGGTGGAGGTGACGCTGTGATTACCTCTGGCCACCTGCTCTCCATCAATGACCTAACTCGCGATGGGGCGTTCGAAGTACTTGATACCGCACGAGAGCTCTCTCGGATTACTGATGGAGCAATCAAAAAGCTGCCAACGCTGCGAGGAAGAACCGTTGTGAATCTCTTTTTTGAAGATTCAACACGCACCCGTTTAAGTTTTGAAGCGGCGGCAAAGAGATTGTCTGCAGATGTAATAAATTTTTCGGCCAAGGGCTCTAGCGTCAGCAAGGGTGAATCTCTTAAAGATACCGCCCAAACTCTAGAGGCTATGGGCGCGGAGTTAGTGATTGTTCGCCACGGATCATCTGGTGCTGCTGCACGGTTAGCACAGTCGGGTTGGATAAGATCTCATGTTGTAAATGCAGGTGATGGGATGCATGAGCACCCAACGCAAGCTCTCTTGGATGCATACACGATTAGAGAGCATTTCCCAGAACACGATAGAGACTTCTCGGGACTGCGCATAGGAGTCGTTGGCGATATTCTGCATTCCAGAGTCGCCAGGAGTAATGCGCTCCTTCTTACTTCATTAGGTGCGCAAGTAGTCTTGATTGCGCCCCCAACTCTCATTCCGATTGGTGTCTCAAGTTGGCCAGTAGAGATCTCGTATGACCTTGATGCCGAGATTGAGTTACTTGATGCAATCATGATGCTTCGAGTTCAGAGCGAGAGAATGAGTGATGCCTTCTTCCCGTCAGAACGGGAGTACGCAAGAGATTACGGTCTGGGAGCAGAGCGAGTAAAGGCGCTGAAAGAACGCGCCATCATTATGCATCCTGGCCCAATGAATCGCGGGCTTGAGATCTCGGCTTCAAGCGCGGACTCAGAACGATCTGTCATCCTGGAGCAAGTTTCTAATGGAGTGTTAGTTCGAATGGCTGTCTTGTATCTGCTTATGGGTGGGACTGCGATTCCAACAGAGGGGGTTTTAGTGTGAGTAGCTCCGATATAGTTTTGAAAGAGGTGCGACTTGCAGATAGTGAAGTTGTTGATGTCGAGATTCGTGGAGGAATTATCTCTGCGATTTCTACAAAAATTACATCTGATCTTCCAACGCTAGATGGACGAGGAGTACTTCTTCTGCCAGGCCTCGTTGATCTACACACTCATCTTCGCGAACCTGGCAAGGAGAGTTCTGAGACGGTCCTTTCAGGCAGTCAGGCCGCGGTCAAGGGTGGTTACACCGCTGTAAGTGCTATGGCCAATACCTCTCCCGTTGCTGACACAGCAGGTGTCGTAGAACAAGTGGCGAGGCTCGGTGCGAAGGCTGGACTCTGCGATGTCTTTCCTATTGGGGCAGTCACCGTAGGTCTCCTAGGTGAGCAACTTGCAGAACTCTCTGCCATGGCTGATTCAGCTGCGGGTGTTCGAATCTTTAGCGATGATGGTCGCTGCGTCAGTGATCCATTACTGATGAGACGGGCGCTGGAGTATGTAAAGAGTTTCAACGGCGTAATCGCGCAACACGCGCAGGACCCAATCCTGACGGCCGGTGCACAGATGAATGAGGGGGCGGTATCTAGCAGACTTGGGCTGCAGGGTTGGCCCGCAATCGCCGAGGAGTCGATAATCGCCAGAGATATCTTGTTGGCGAACTATGTGCAAAGTCGCCTCCACATCTGCCATCTCACAACTAAGGGCGGAGTTGAGATAGTTCGCTGGGCTAAGAGTCAAGGGATGGCAGTTACTGCAGAAGTAACGCCACATCACCTATTGCTTACGGAAGATTTGGCGGAACGCTACGACCCGATCTACAAGGTCAATCCTCCGCTGCGAACCCACGAAGATGTTGAGGCACTACGTGCGGGGTTGGCGGATGGAACAATCGACATTGTTGCGACCGATCATGCGCCTCATCCAGCCGAAGATAAAGATTGTGAATGGAACGCTGCCGCCTTTGGCATGACAGGTCTGGAGACTGCCTTTTCAGTCGTTAATACCGTGATGGTTCAGTCTGGCAAGATGGATTGGCAGACTCTGGTTGAACGCATGTCAGCCAAACCGGCGGAGATTGGCGGATACAAGGATCATGGCAGAATTGCGGTTGGCTCACTCGCAAATCTAATTCTGGTTGATCCGACCAAGCAATGGAAGGTAGATAGATCCAAGATGCTCTCGCGGAGTTCTAACACACCCTTCCACGATCTGACATTTACTGGCGAGGTGCTTCACACCTTCTATCGAGGAGTTCATGTCATGCGAGATGGTCAACTGACGGGGTTGAAGCATGAGTAAGGCATTTCTCGTTCTAGATGACGGTGCAATTTATGAAGGGGAGAGTTGGGCTGCGCAGGGCGAAACCTTTGGCGAGGCGGTCTTCTCCACCGGTATGACTGGGTATCAAGAGACTCTTACTGATCCCTCGTACCACAAGCAGATCGTGATCATGACGGCTCCTCACATCGGTAATACAGGAGTCAACTCGGAGGATATGGAATCCTCAAAGATTTGGGTGGCCGGTTTCGTGGTTCGCAATCCATCGCCTCTCGTAAGCAATTGGCGATCGGAGAACTCTCTCGAAGCTGCACTCATTGAGGCTGGCGTTGTTGGAATTCAAGGGGTCGATACTCGAGCTATTACGCGCCATTTGCGAGAGCGTGGCGCAATGCGGGTTGGCATCTTCTCGGATACTACGTACTCAAGGGATGAGATGGTCGTAAAGGTTCGTGCCACCTCACAAATGGTGGGAGCCTTCTTAGCAAGTGAAGTCACGACATCTCAGCCTTACGTGGTTTCTCCTCCGGCGGGAGTGAGCGTTAAATATCGCGTTGCAGCTATCGATCTCGGCATCAAGAATGCGACGCCACGTTCGATGTCTGAGCGAGGCATGGAGGTAACTGTTTACCCAATGGGTACATCAGCCGAAGAGATCAAGGCGAGCAATCCAGATGGATTGTTCATCTCAAATGGTCCGGGTGATCCAGCAACCATGACTCACGTCGTAGATATTGTTCGCGAATTTCTTATTGACGAGATTCCGGTCTTTGGAATCTGTTTTGGTCATCAAATTTTAGGTAGAGCGCTGGGGTTTGAAACCTACAAGCTTCCCTTTGGTCACCGCGGGATTAATCAACCCGTAAAAAATGTTCAAAGCGGACGAGTGGAGATCACTGCTCACAATCACGGATTTGCCGTTGAAGCACCACTAGATACCAATTTCCGAACTGTCTTCGGCGCTGGTTTCGTGAGTCACATCTGCCTCAATGATGGAGTTGTTGAAGGATTGGAACTCCTTGAGAGACCCGCCTTTAGCGTTCAATATCACCCAGAGTCAGCGGCAGGTCCGCATGATGCCGTTTATCTCTTCGATCACTTCGCAGAGATGATGTCTAAATCCCGATCTTCGAGAGGTACGCATGCCTAAAGATACGAGCATCGAGAGCGTTCTCGTTATTGGATCTGGTCCGATTGTTATTGGTCAGGCCTGCGAGTTTGATTATTCTGGCGTGCAAGCTTGCCGCGTGCTCAAAGAAGAGGGCATTCGAGTCATCCTTATTAACTCCAATCCAGCAACGATCATGACCGATCCTGAGTTTGCCGATGCGACATATATCGAACCAATCACGCCGGAATTTATCGAGAAGATTATGGAGATCGAGCGACCTACCGCTGTGCTAGCAACGCTCGGTGGCCAGACCGCCCTTAATGCAGCCATGGCGTTACACGAACGTGGCTCCTTCGAAAAATACGGTGTTCGACTTATCGGAGCCAATGTTGATGCCATCAAACGAGGCGAAGATCGTGAGATCTTCAAAACAATCGTCGAGAAGGTTGGGGGAGAGTCTGCTCGCTCTCGTATCTGTCATTCGATGGCGGAATGTCTTGCCGCCGCCGTGGAACTTAACTACCCCGTAGTGGTTCGGCCCTCTTTCACAATGGGTGGTTTGGGTTCAGGTATCGCCTTTAATCAAGAAGAACTTGAACTTATTGCTGGAGCAGGTTTGCGTCACAGCCCCACTCATGAGGTCTTGTTGGAAGAGTCGATCCTTGGTTGGAAAGAGTTTGAACTCGAGGTAATGCGAGACCACAAGGACAACGTCGTTATTGTCTGCAGCATTGAAAATGTTGATCCCATGGGCGTGCATACGGGTGACTCAATTACTGTGGCACCGGCACTCACTTTGACAGATGTTGAGTACCAAAAATTACGTGATCTCTCGATTGAGATTATTCGTGAAGTAGGGGTAGAAACTGGCGGCTGTAATATTCAATTCGCGGTTAACCCACTCAATGGACGCATCATCGTCATTGAAATGAATCCGCGAGTCTCTCGCTCCTCGGCTCTCGCTTCTAAAGCAACCGGGTTCCCCATCGCCAAAATTGCTACCAAATTGGCGGTCGGGTACACCCTCGATGAAATCGAAAATGACGTTACAAAGAGCACTCCGGCATCCTTTGAACCAACTCTCGATTACATCGTCGTTAAAGTTCCACGATTCGCCTTTGAAAAATTCGCCGAGGCTGATCCTCGACTTACAACAACGATGAAGTCTGTTGGCGAAGCGATGGCAATGGGTCGTTCATTTGCCGAAGCGCTCCAGAAAGCTCTGCGCTCTTTGGAGAAGAAGGGGAGTGTCTTCTCCTGGCACAAGGAGGGCGATGACCTCGCATTATTGCTCACCAAGATTGGAATTCCAACCGAATGGCGCTTGCAGCAAGTACAACGCGCTTTGTGGCTCGGTGCTTCAATTGAAGAGGTTCATCAGATCTGCAAGATTGACCCGTGGTTCTTGGCTCAAATTCAAGCTATTAATAATCTGGCTGATGAGATTGCCCATGTTTCTCACTTAGAATCAAATCTACTTCGCAAGGCAAAGGCAAATGGATTCTCGGATGCGCAGATAGCGGAGTTGCGGAACGTCACAGCGTTATCTATTCGAAATGAGCGCATGAGTGCTCACATTCGCCCTGTTTACAAAATGGTTGATACATGTGCAGCGGAATTCGAATCGAGTACACCTTATTACTACTCGTCGTACGATCTTGAGACTGAGGTATTACCCCGCACTAAACCAGCGGTGATTATTTTGGGAAGTGGTCCGAATCGCATCGGCCAAGGTCTCGAATTTGATTATTCATGCGTTCATGCTGCCTTTGCTTTACGCGATGCCGGGTATGAGACGATCATGATTAATTGCAATCCTGAGACCGTTTCGACCGACTACGACACTTCGGATCGACTTTACTTCGAACCACTTACTCTTGAAGATGTTCTTGAGGTAATTGCCGCCGAGTCGGCTGCGGGACCCGTCCTCGGTGTGATCGCTCAACTTGGAGGTCAAACCCCACTTGGCCTAGCTCGCGGATTGTTGGATGCAGGTGTCACGATTCTTGGCACAAGTCCACATGCCATCGACATGGCGGAGGATCGTGGTGAGTTTGGTCGGATACTTCAAGAGAACTCCTTGAACGCTCCGCAATTTGGCCTGGCTCGCTCTTACGAAGAGGCAGTTGCGGTTGCCGCAGAAATCTCATACCCAGTGCTCGTGCGTCCATCTTTCGTGTTGGGTGGTCGAGGGATGGAGATTGTTTACGACGATGAATCCCTTAAAGGCTTCATCGAGAAGGCGACCGAAATTACGCCTAATCAGCCTGTCCTCATCGATCGTTTCTTAGATGATGCGATTGAAATCGATGTGGATGCACTCTTTGATGGCTATGAACTTTATATGGCTGGAATCATGGAACACATTGAGGAGGCAGGTATTCACTCCGGTGACTCAGCATGTGTTCTTCCCAGCATCTCACTCGGGGAAGATCAACTTGAGGCGATACGAATTGCGACCGAGAAGATTGCCCGCGGAGTCGATGTCCGAGGTCTTATCAATATTCAGTTCGCCATATCTCGATCAGACGGCGTTCTGTATGTGCTGGAAGCCAATCCGCGTGCATCACGCACCGTTCCCTTTGTCTCTAAGGCAACTGGTATTCCGCTCGCAAAGGCTGCAGCCCTCATCTCGATTGGGCGCTCCATCTCGGATCTGCGAGGCACTGGATTACTTCCATCGCAAGGAGATGGAGTTCCATTCGGCATCTGCGTGAAGGAGGCTGTCCTTCCATGGAATCGCTTCCGTCGAGCAGATGGAACTGGCGTCGACTCTGTACTAGGTCCGGAAATGCGATCCACCGGCGAAGTTATGGGTATTGCAGAGACATTTGGAGAGGCCTACGCCAAGAGTCAGACCGCCTCGTTTGGCGCGCTGCCTAAGAGCGGAAATGTATTCCTCTCACTTTCCGAACGTGACAAGGCGGCGAGCGTCGCACCGGCACGTGAATTAACTGAGCTTGGTTTCACGCTCTTCACGACAATCGGCACACATGCCCTGTTGGCTGCGCACGATGTCGCTTCAACTGTTGTTCGCAAGAATTCCGAACCTGGAACTGGATTATCCGCCGTCGATATCATCAACACGGGGCAGGTGAATCTGGTTATCAATACGCCGCTGGGACGTGGAACGAGACATGATGGTTGGTTGATCAGAACCGCCTCTGTGCAGCGTGGAATTCCTATCATCACTACGATCGCTGGCTTTAAAGCGGCGGTTGCAGGCATCTCTGATTTAAGTGATCGTGAACCTTCCGTGCGTTCACTTCAGAAGTGGCAGAAGTTGGTCGGACGATAATGAATTCAAGAGCTACCCAAATTAGCGCTGAGGTTCTCTCCAACAAGCGCGTTGGCTCTTACAACCATATGGTCTTTGCCGTGGATGGCCTTGCAGCTCATTGCAAGCCGGGAAATTTCGTCGCAATCTCAGTTGGTGGCCCAACCTCTTCAATGATTCTGCGTCGTGCCTTTGCAATCTATAGAGCCACCATGAGAAGTGATGGAATCGGTCTCCTTGAGTTGGTTGTTGCCCCAATGGGAAGCGGTAGCAAATGGCTTGCGAGCCAACAACCGGGCGACTATGTGGATCTAATAGCTCCTCTGGGAACTGCATTTGGAATTCCTAAAGATCCTGTCAACGCTCTGCTTATTGGTGGGGGATATGGTTCGGCTCCCCTCTTTGCACTTGCTGAAACTCTCAAGCAACGCGGTTGCCGCGTCGATATGGTCCTAGGTGCAAGTACCGCGGGGAAAATTTATGCTCCTCTTGAAGGAAAGCGATCAGTTAACTCACTTACAATAACGACGGACGACGGAAGCGCCGGAACCACTGGGCGCGTGAGTGATGTTCTCCCAGAGTTAATCAAGGGGCACGAAGTAGATGTGATCTTCTCCTGTGGACCAATGGCGATGCTTGAGGCAATTACTAAGATTTCGCAGAGCTTCGGCGTTATCCACCAATGCTCCGTTGAAGAATCCATGGCATGCGGCATTGGAGTCTGTATGACTTGCGTGCTTCCTGTCGAGGGTGACGATGGTCTGATCCGAATGACTCGCACATGCATTGATGGCCCAGTGATGGATGGAAATAAGGTTCTCTGGACCCATTCACGCGAGATTCCAGATGGAGTGTGGGGCAAATGACTCTTAATTTCAGCACCTCACTCGCTGGTGCCTTCTTTCCCAATCCAATATTTACAGCATCAGGATGTGCTGGATCGGGTAAAGAGTTGTCGCAATTCTTCCCACTCACATCGCTCGGCGCCGTTGTAACAAAATCAATCATGATTAAACCACGAAGTGGTCGAGCTACCCCACGGATGGCTGAGACCCCTAGTGGAATGCTCAACTCGATCGGGCTGCAAGGTCCTGGTATTGATATCTTTTTAGAGAATGACATTCCCTGGTTACGGGAGCAAGGCGCGCGCATCATTGTCAGCATCGCAGGGGAGAGCGTTGATGATTATGCGGTTTTAGCTCGTCGGTTGCGAAGCGTGCCTGGGATCAGCGCACTCGAAGTAAATATCTCCTGCCCAAATGTAGAAAATCGCGGTCAAGTTTTTGCTTGCAATCCAGTAACCGCGGCTGAGGCAATAACAGCGGTACGTAGAAATATTGGTGGAGAACTTCCGATTATTGCGAAACTTTCGCCAGACGTCACCGATATAACGGAGATTGCTCAAAGCGTTGTCGCCGCTGGAGCTGATGGCTTGGCCCTCATAAATACCCTTTTAGGTATGGTGATTGACACTAACTCCATGCTTCCACGTCTCTCGCAAAAGACTGGTGGTCTTTCTGGTCCGGCAATTCGTCCAGTTGCAGTACGTGCTATTTACCAGGTGCATGCTGCTCTTCCACACATTCCTATCGTTGGAATGGGCGGTGTGGCATCAGGTAGAGATGCATTTGAACTCGTGCTAGCAGGTGCTCGCGCTATCTCTGTCGGAACAGCCACCTTTGGTAATCCCTCCGCCGTCATAAAGGTTCGTGACGAGTTGGAAGAGATCTGCACGTCGCGCGGCTTCTCATCATTCTCAGATGCAGTTGGATTCGCCCATAGATTGGAGTCTTAAAATGAAATCTCTCTCACCAATAATTTTGGCTCTCGATACTGACGATATCTCGGAAGCCCAGTCGTGGATCGAGCTAACTCGAGAATCTATCGATATTTACAAGGTTGGTTTAGAGTTTTTTCTTAAGCATGGTGCAACTGGTTTACAGCATCTACGTGAATCTTCAAATTTTGAATTGTTTTTAGATCTAAAGTTGCACGATATCCCTAACACCGTCTCAGGCGCGGTCGCTTCCATTTCGCATCTATCTCCTAGATTCCTCACTGTACATGCGGCGGGTGGAGCGAAGATGGTGCAGGCAGCAGTGGATAAAGGACCGCATATAGCGATCACCGCTGTAACAGTGCTGACCTCGCTAGATCAAGAACAATTGCTCGCCATGGGAGTGGCCTTAACACCGATTGATTATGCAATTGCGTTGGCCAAGAATTCGGTTGCTGCCGGAGCTCGCGCAATCGTCTGTTCACCACTTGAAGTAGAGGCGATTCGGCAGGCTGTAGGTCCCGGTATTGAACTCATCACTCCAGGAGTTCGCCCTCTCGATGCAGAAGTAGGGGATCAGAGCAGAGTAATGACTCCTCAGGATGCGCTATCTGCCGGAGCAAATTATTTGGTCATTGGTCGACCAATCACGTCGTACTATCAAAAATCACCGGAAGCTATGCGCGAACGAGCTCTTGAGATAAGAGAATCTCTCCGTTGAGTAAGGTTCCCCCTCCACAACTCTCTGTTGAGGAACGGCGAGCGGCGCTAGAGAAGGCGAAGTCCTCGAGGCAGGAGCGCGCTGCAGTAAAAAGAGCGATTGCAAGCGGCGAGATATCTATATTTGATGCGATGAACGACCCACGCGAATCCATTAGGCGCATGAAGGTGATTGATCTCCTATCGGCTCTACCCGGAGTTGGTAAATCTAGGGCTTCACTCATCATGGAACGTCGTAATATCTCCCTTACGCGCAGAATTGGTGGTCTAGGCCAACTGCAACTTAAAGCACTGGGGAAGGAGCTCGCTTTGTCTAAAGGAGATCCCGCCCGTGGCAAACTCATTGTGATTTCAGGACCCGGCGGAGTTGGCAAGAGCACGATCACATCTGCGCTCAGGGGAGATCCGAGATTTTGGATAAGCGTCTCAGCCACAACTCGTGAACCTCGCGTTGGAGAACGCGATGGGGTCGACTACTTCTTCCACTCTCACGCCAAATTCATGGAACTCATAGAACGTGGCGAGTTCTTAGAGTGGGCAGAGTTTGCGGGAAATTTGTATGGAACGCCGCGTTCACCCGTAGAGGAGTGGCGCAATCTGGGAAAACACGTGATCTTGGAGATCGAGATCGCTGGCGCCAGACAGATCCGGGCTCATGAGCCGCAAGCCACCTTAGTGTTCATAGCCCCACCTTCCTGGGATGAGCTCGTTCGAAGACTTACGGGCAGAGGCACGGATTCCCCGGAGAGGCGCGCTGCCAGGCTGGCACTGGCCGAGCAGGAGATGGCCGCAGCAAGTGAGTTCGATACCATCCTTGTTAATGAGAGTGTCGAAGGGTTGATTGCCGAACTGGTATCCTTGGCGACTGCTTAACTGACGAATAGAGGGACATACATGTCTGCTGAACTAACTGATGGAATTACCCACCCTTCAATCGATGAGCTCTTAGAGGCCGCCGGTTCAAAGTACAGCTTGGTTCTGTACGCTGCTAAGCGCGCCCGTCAGATTAATGCTTACTATTCCCAGCTTGGTGAAGGCTTGCTCGAG
>Ga0208499_1000316_pt1 | contig 19409 bp, 47 predicted proteins | sample CryBogCBE07Jul09_FD_185504 | JGI IMG/M metagenome (GOLD analysis project Ga0208499, IMG submission 185504) | Freshwater microbial communities from Crystal Bog, Wisconsin, USA - CBE07Jul09 (SPAdes) (version 2) | ecosystem: Environmental > Aquatic > Freshwater > Lake | place: Crystal Bog... | reverse complement strand
GATCTAAGGTGATTATACTATACGAGAACTTGAGACAGTTTGAGGGATTTGTTTGACAAACCATTTAGCATAGCCTCTCTCCACCATAGTCTATCAAAAAATTTTTACCTAATATTTCTTATATTTTTTTACCATTTTAGGTCTCAAATCCTGGCAAAACCACCTCAATATCGTACCATTTTTCGTCTATTCTGGACCAATCTAATGTACCATTGCTCTAGTAAAGACCCCGCTGTAATAGTAGTTGACAAAACCTCAAAATGATCATATACTATATGCTTACTGTGTCAACTGTGAATTAATCAACAGTATCAACAGTTCTTCAAAGTTCTTATATAGTGTAAAGTAGAGTAATAATAGAATCTTATGTTTTAACACCATATAAGCATCATCAGTAAATACTATAAAGTTCTTGTATAGTAAGAACCGGAGGATTTTATGTAATCTGCATATAGGTAGTATAAACGCATTATTGTCTAATGATGATATAATATTCAAAGTTCTTGTATAGTAAGAACCGGAGGAATGTCAAAGACCCCGCTGTAATAAGCATAAACGCACATTATATCAAAGTCAAGTATTGGTCTAAAGTTCTTGTATAGTATAAAGTGGAGGATTGGTATCTGAATGCGTATATAGTACTGTAATGCACTATTGTCTCATAATGATATAATATTCAAAGTTCTTGTATAGTATAAAGTGGAGGAATATCAAAGACACTGCTGTAGTATAAGTTGACAATTCTATAATATGATAGTATACTGTATAGATTGGGTATATAGTAGAGATCTAATCAGATATATAAAGACCCCGCTGTAGTATAATTACATATTTAAAATATCATAAGAGGAAAAATGAAAAGAGGAATCATACAAAGTAGAGGAATAGGTGATATATTAATAGCATTGCCAATTGCTCGTCAGTATTATCTAGAAGGTGATGAAATCGTATGGCCAATCTGTAAAGAGTTCATACCAATATTTGAGCCGTATGTAGATTGGGTCAAGTGGATAGGAATAGAAACGGATGTAGAAGGCAAGTATTTTCTAGAGACCCCGCTGCGTGTATTTGCGGAAAATAATGTAGATCCAGATGAAGCATTGTATTTGTATCAATATTTAAGTAATGTTCCGGAGTTAACAGATGCAGAAATGTATAGTATACTAAAGTTTGATCAGTATAAGTATCAAGTTGCCGGATTACCGTTTTATCTAAAGTGGACATTATCTGAATGTATCAAGCGAGATAAAGACAAAGAACATGCGCTGAGACAACGATTAAATTTGTCTGATCGATATGCAGTAGTTCATTTGTCGGGATCAAATGCCAAAGTTGATCCATCGTTAGTTGGATTTTTAGATCCTGCTGTACAAATTGTAGACATTGATTCTATTGTTGTTGATTCTATATTTGAATGGATTGGAGTATTGTCAGATGCAGAAGCCATAGTATGTTTAGATTCGTGTATAGCCAATATGGTTGATCAGTTGGTAATCAATGGTCCGGATTTATATTGGATTCGTCGAAGTGGATGGGATTTAACGCCTGTATTAGGATCAAAGTGGACATATGTTCCAACCAATTTGCCGTGTAAGGATGCTGTGCGTATAGACCCCGCTGCAGAAGCTGCCAAGAAAGTTGCTGCTGCACGACCTAAAAGTGATGGATCATTGCATTCGCATGTACCGTTTGAAACGGACAAGTCGGCATTTCCCACTAGTTTTATGAGTGCATTAAAAAAGTAGTTGACAAATTGTTGATTAGAGACTATACTATATCATATATAGTACTTAGGAATAAACGGCAATGCTTGAAGTCGTAACGAAGCTAATGTTTCAGTTAGTTTCAAAGAGAGCGTAATTAGAATACAAAAAATAATAGTTGACATTATTTAAAAAGATAGTATAATGTATTTTTAAATTGATAAATTAAGCGGGATTAGTATATTGGTGTACACTGGGTGACCAATCCAGAAGAGTAAGTTCAATTCTTACATCCCTGCTCCAAACAAAAGTACTCTAAGAGTAACGGCAACGTAAAGTGTCGTGATAAGGCAAAAGTTGGATACATGTCTTCGACGTGAAATCAATTATGTGAGAATATTAGCCCTATTAAGTATCAGATACATCTGAGGCGTGTATTAGCAATGAGATTGAGAGTAATTAAGAGTGGGGCTATTGGAGTTGATCACCAAAAACCTTGCAAGAAGAATAATGTAGATTTATCTACAGTGGTTGAAACTCCAACAACTTTACACAAATTATGCGGGATTGGTATATTGATTGTGCCCTGGCCTTCCAAGCCATAGAAAGGAGTTTGATTCTCCTATCCCGCTCCAATTCTGGACCAATAGCATAAAGGTAATGCAGCATCCTCATAAGATGTAAAATCGGGGTTCAAGTCCCTGTTGGTTCACCACTTATAAAGACCCCGCTGCAATAGATTATAATATTTAAGGACCAATATGTCAACACCAGAAGATCAAACATTAAGACGTCATCATTTAACCGAAGAGCAACGACAAGTAGCATTGGCTGCACGTAATTATGTACCAAAGTCACCCATATTTGATAACATTGATTCAAGTATGATATTATGGGCAATTTGTTGTTTAGTTGTATTAGTAGTAGTATTGTAAAAGACCCCGCTGCAATAGATTATAAAGATATACAAGTCAATTATTGATTGACAATTGGTAAAACTAATTGTATACTATACACGTACTTAATTAGGAGACAGATATGAATATAGTAGCAAAGTATGCCAAACGGTATAACAAGTCCGCAGTATATAGAGATCGTAAGAATGATTATACTCGTCGATCAAAACATCAAGGACAATTAACATGATTCTAATAGCAATTGTAATAGGCTTTTTAATTAGTACCGCAGTTTGGTTAACAGTATATAGTTTTAAGAGGATTAAACAATGAATATATTTCTGGTCTGCGAGTGGCAAGGGAACTTTTATGTTAGAGAAGAAATCCCTGGGAATACAACTATCTATATGGATTATGTTCATGCAATGCATGATAATGCAGATGATGCCTATAACGAGGTTGATCTTTTACAACAAGCCTATGACACCGATCCCGCCAATTGGAATTAAAAATAATTAATTAGTGGTTGACAATTGGTAAAACCAATAGTATACTATACACATATTAACAAAACGGAGCAAACAAGATGACAAAAACACAATCAATTTTTTCATTAGTTGAATTAGAAATATTAGTGGCACAAGAGCGTTCAAAAGACTGCAATGGAGGGGAGATCAGCAATTCATTTGCATTAGGTTGTTCAACTACAGGCCTAGCATATTTTATTGATAGACTTGACTTAAGCAAAAAACAAATGAAAATTTTAGAAGCTGAATTTGCAAGTTTAGAAAATCAATATAATATGTTAACAAAAAAGGTCGACAAAACCATTTAATAGCAGTATACTATACACATATTAACAAAACGGAGCAAATAAAATGAACTTTATCACTTTAACTAGAGTTACTACTAGCGGCATTAGCGGGTCTAGTAATTTCACTTTCACCAAACGTGAGTTTCGTGTAAAAGCCGACAAAATAGACGGCTATTATAGTCACAATGTGATCATAAACGGTCAGGAGTTTTATGTAGCAGAAGATTTACAAGAATTAGATGAATTGTTAACAAAAAAGGTTGACAAAACCATTTAATAGCAGTATAATATACACATACTAACAAAACGGAGCAAATAAAATGGCAACAAGAAGCACTATAGCAAGAGTTCTACAAAATGGCACTGTAAAACAAATTTACTGCCATTATGATGGTTACTTAGATGGTGTAGGTAAAACTTTAAAAGAAAACTATACCGACACTAAAAAACTTGACAAGTTATTAAAGTTAGGTGATTTAAGCACATTAGGTCCAGAAATCGGAAGAAAGCACTCCTTTAACAATCCATACAAATACGGCACTCCAAAATATTTTGCTTATAGCGATAAAAATAAAACTAAGTTTTATGGGCGGGACAGGGGTGAAACTGGTACAATGGCACGTACCTATGAAAACCTAACTGCCTATTTATTACATAGTACTGTAGAAGGTTTTGATTATATAATGTTAGCAGATGGTAAATGGCACATACGAACAGGTAAGCGAGATGTATTAACAGAAATTTAATAGTTGACAAGTGCCAAGGAAGGCACTATAATATACACATAATTAATTAGGAGCATATGATGAAAGTACAAACAGAAACAAGTCCAGAATATACAGTAAAATCCGCAAATAGCGAAGATGCAATAATTGCATCTGCAAAAATAATTCTTAAATCAAGATTAAGAACTGTTGGTGTTGCTTTTACTAGCCCGGATCTTGTTAAAGATCATTTAATGATACAATTATCTACATTAGAATCAGAAAGATTTGATGTATTATTTTTAAATACTCAAAACAAATTAATAGAGCATATTCCTATGTTCTACGGAACGGTTGACAGTGCCAGTGTGTATCCTAGAGAAATCATAAAAAAGGCGTTAGAGCTTAATGCCTCAGCTTTGATCATAGCGCATAATCATCCAAGCGGATCTTTAGTTCCTAGTCATGCAGATAAAGATATCACCAACAAGATTAAAGCTGCTTCTGAATTAATGGATATAAGATTATTAGATCATTTAATTGTTGGTGGAATGGATACATATTCTTTTGCAGAAAATGGTCTTATCTGAAAAAAGGTTGACAAAACCATTTAGTTAATCTATAATTATACACATACTAACAAAACGGAGCATAGATGATTAATAATATACTCAAGTGGACAGCGTGTATAGTTACGCTGTCCGGTGCTCTTTGCACTGCATTAAGAATAGATCCAATTAACATCTACTTTCTTAATGTAGGTGCCTTGTTGTACTTAATATGGGCAATTCGTATAAGAGAAGTTAACTTAATAGTCGTTAACTCTGCATTTTTAATAATCTACATGTTTGGCATGTTCATTAACGGTTAAGGAAACTATGGATCATTTAACACATACAATCGAATTATCAGATACTATTACACATATTATATTCTTTAATACCACTTCTATTACTGCATTCCTTTCTTTTTCATTTTAGGGGTTGACATCTGGTAAAACCTTTGCTATACTATACACTTACTTAATTAGGAGCATATGATGAAAAATTTACTAACATTTATAGAAAACAAGAATGCAATGAAAAAACTTTGGGGTGATCCATTATGGGATGTAACCAATGCCGATGATAGACAGTTGATTGCAAACAGAATCAACTGTGAGTTAAGTCCGGAAATTTTGCATTGTGATGGTGAGATTTCACATGCTCAAGCAATGAAGAAATATCGCTTTTTAACAGCGTGTGCAAGAGAGTTAAAGAAACTAGATTCAACAGTTGAAATTTACGAACTATAGACATTTAGAGGTTGACAAAACCATTTAATAGCAGTACAATATTATTTTTATTCATACTTAGGAGCACAACAATGGGATTAGACATGTACTTAACTGGCCGTCGCTTTATCGGTGAATATTTAGATAAAGAACTTTCAGACAAATTAAACGAAGCAACTAAAGACATCACCAAAGGGCGTGTATGCAATGAAATAATCATTGAAGCAATGTATTGGCGAAAAGCTAACGCAATTCATCAATGGTTTGTAAAAAATGTACAAGATGGGATTGATGATTGCTTAGAGCATAAAGTTTCAATTACTGATCTTAAACGGTTACTTGAAACCGTAACTGAAGTATTAGATAAAAAGGTCGCGCCGGCAGATGCCTTACCATCTCAAACTGGATTCTTTTTTGGATCATCTGAATACAATGAATGGTATTTTGAGGATTTGAAATATACAAAAGAATCACTAACTAAATTGTTAGAAGAATTGTGTGAAGAAACGGATCAGTTTGATATTATAAGCGATTGGCATTTTTCTTACAGATCCAGTTGGTAGAGTACAGACCCCGCTGTATAAGAGGTTGACAAGTGCCAAGGAAGGCATTATACTATACACTTACTTAATTAGGAGCAATCAAATGTCAGATAATGAATATACTACCAAATTATTAAACTTAGTAGAATCGGGTACCTTAGAGTCAATGGATGTATTAAGAGTTCTTGTAGATTGGATAGGTGAAGAGGATATTACCAGCTTGTGTCTTACCACCAGTAAGTTATCACCGGCATTTGACGATGAAGATAACCCAAGTTTAACTCATTGTGATTGTTGTGGTTATAGACACGATGTTTGTGAGTGTGAAATGGATATTAGTTGGAATGAAAAAGAACAGAAATATGATATGAAATTGGTTGACAAAACCATTTAGTTAATCTATACTATACACTTACTTAATTAGGAGCAAAGAAGATGACTACTATTACTTTTAATGGACGCGCTGACTACATTGTAGACGTTATTGCAGGCAAAAGCATTACTGTTACTAAAGAAGGGTGTGAACCAAACACTTTTAAAATTGGCGATCAAGCCGAATATGGCTCTTATAACTTAAGTTACTATGGAACCATTAAAAGCATTACTGAAAAGACTGTAACTATTGTACCACGTTTTGGTGGCGGTAGTAAGCGTCTAAAGTTAGACATGTTTGCGTGGCGTAACTATAATTTTAATTTAGAGCGCATTCTAAAAGAAAATAGTGAAACTATGATGTATATATAAACTTAACCTGCCAAGGATGGCAATTACTTTGAGGTTACAAATGAAAGACCAAACTGCCTTAATAATGGTATTAATGACATTTTTATTTTTTGGAACAGTGGCAGCAATAGTTCAGTTTAACGAACAGAAAATTGCGGTTACTGCTATGCAAGCTGGGTTAGAACAATGTGTTATTCAAAATGAGATGAGAAGCATCACTGTATGGCAAAAAGATTGTAAAGTGGTTGACAAAACCATTCAATAGCATTATACTATACACTTACTTAATTAGGAGCAAACAATATGAAAGCCAAAAAAACTATTAATGTACAACTACTTAAAGAGAAAGTAAATGGCTTTTTACAAGTAAGTACTTGTAACGAAGATGTAAGACGAGGAATGATCTGTATTTTAGAGACTGTATTAAATGACACAGATAACTACCAAGGTTATGATTATTTAAATCAAACCGAAGTGCCATGTGGACACAAGCCAGGTATTAATATTAATACCGTAGGAGAGGATCCATGGATCCATTCTATTGTAGAACGCTTCAACGAAACTGATAACACTCGTATACGGTTTATCTAAGACCCCGCTGCATAGGCTATTAAGAAATGGATAAAGATATAGGTTGGTATGTGGTTATTTTTTTAATCATGTTTGGACATCCGGTTGCCGCATTATTATTAGCCTTATTGATAATTTAATACTTGACAATGAGTAAACATTTTGCTATACTATACACTTACTTAATTAGGAGTAGTACATGAATATATTAATTGAAACAGTTCACTATGCTTATGCTCGTGGTTACTTTGATGGTCGTGCTAATGGTACCAGACGTAATCCATATAGTGACAATGATGTTGAAATAACAGAGCAAAAATTCTATGATCGTGGCTTCAATGATGGTGCATCAGATTTCCATATAATTGACAAAGATCAAAAATAAAATGAACTATTTACAAGAATACATAGATCAAACGAATAGTAATTTACAAGCATCTAGCTTAACCAGTGTACAAGCAACTGAGTTATTAGAAAATCTAAAACAAGACCTAGATGGTGTTTATCTATATAAAAACTTTTCTAATAGATTGTGCTTGTATTCAAAAGCGTATCATGAATTACAATTATATTATAATGTTGGTTCAAATGCTGATGCTTTAAAGTAAAGTGTTTATTTTCGGAATGTAGCTCAGTTTGGTAGAGCGATCCGTTTGGGGCGGATAGGTCCAAGGTTCAAATCCTTGTATTCCGAAAAATAAACATTTAGATGATCGCTCCGAACCTGGTAGTGCGGGTTCAAAAATCCGGACTTAGTATACCCGGTAAGACAAAAGGCTCCTACTGAAAAGTATGGGCCTTTTTTCTTTTTTAATTTAGGGGTTGACAAAACCATTTAGTTAATCTATACTATACACATACTAACAAAACGGAGCAAAGAACATGACTAATGCAAAACAACATTTATTGAAAAACTTAACTACAGCACAATTCATTATTGAAAATGACGCTACCATACATAGGATGTCCTTTGATGCTGCGGAACTTAATAATGCCGACGTCGAAGACGCATTTGAGGAAATACGTACATTGCTTACCCAAGCAATGCAAAAAATCAAAGAATTGGTTGATTAAAGGTTGACAAAACCATTTAATAGCAGTATAATATACACATACTAACAAAACGGAGCAAAAAAGATGAAAGGTACTATAAGATTTTTTACAGGATTTATTATTACGTTTATTGTAGGATGTAGCATTGATTCAGATATGACTACTAAAGAAATGTTAATTTTAACATTGCTTGCAATAGTTGGGTTGGCAAGCGCATATAGTGGCGTTAATGCTATGAATAAACAAATGTTTAAAGAATGGTAATTTAGGGGTTGACAATACCATTTAGTTAATCTATACTATACACATATTAACAAAACGGAGCAAACAATATGAAATTTATTACTTTAACTAGAGTTACTACTAGCGGCATTGAAGGGTCTAGTAATTTCACGTTCACCAAACGTGAGTTTCGTGTTAGACCCGACAAAATCGACGGCTATTATAGCCAACGGGTGATCATAAACGGTCAGGAGTTTTATGTAGCAGAAGATTTACAAGAATTAGATGAATTGTTAACAATAAAGGTTGACAATACCATTTAATAGCAGTATACTATACACTTAATTAGGAGCAAACAATATGAGCATTTTATTACAAGCGTTAATGCAAAAACAAGTAGTTAACCAAAATACTATTTCACTTAGTGATTTACGCGAAGGAAGTGTTGTTCTAGTTAGAGGCGGCTTTGGGTCAGAAGCCGCCGTAGAAGCAACTATTACCTGCGTATGTGATGACGTAAAAAATGGCCATCCTGGCGTAGATTATGTTGTTAATAAAACACAAGAAATGCACTGGGCGTACTTAGACCAGGTTAAACGTGTAATTACTTACTAAACAAAAAAGACAAGGACGTCTTAATTTAGGGGTTGACAAGTGCTATGGATGGCAGTATACTATACACTTACTTAATTAGGAGCAGAAGATGAACATACAAACAATTGAAACAAACGAAGCAACTAACAAATTCTTTGCAAGTCAAGACGCTAAAATTAGATCATATGCCGCAAGCACACATTATCAAGACAGTGAACGAACTGCCGCTGAACGTGTTAAGTTAGGCTTAGAATGTTGTTATTATGCTAAAAACATTTTTATCACATATCGTAAGAAATTCATTACTGTAAAAATTGAAGATGCTCGTGTACGCAATAAAGCAGAACTTGCAGATTTAGAAGAGGGCTATGCAGAACGCGGTATTAAGAAAATTGTTTCCGCACAAGGTATCATTTATCGAATCCCAAAACAAGGTTAATATATGACCTATATATTGATTATGATTTTATATAGTGGTACTAGTTCAACTGTTCAATTTCCATCTAAAGAATCATGTGAAACTGCATTAATTGAAAAATGGGACCAAGGTAATATGAAAAATATTAAAGTATTAAAATGTATTAAAGAGGTTGACAAGAACAATTAATAGCAGTATACTATACACTTATTATTATTAACAAACGGAGAAAAGAAGATGACTAATGCAAAACAACATTTATTGAAAAACTTAACTACAACAAAATTCATTATTGTAAATGACGCTACCATACATGGGATGTCCTTTGATGATGCGGAACTTAATAATGCCGACGTCGAAGACGCATTTGAGGAAATACGTACATTGATTACCCAAGCAATGCAAAAAATCGAAGAATTGGTTGATTAAAGGTTGACCGATGCCAAGGATGGCATTTATACTATACACTTATTGAAAAAACGGAGCAAAGAACATGAACGAAGAACTTAATACTTACAAAATGACTATTACTGTTAAATGTGATGATTCGCCTGAAAGTCTTAGGAATTGGGTAAGTGAATCTATACGGTTCGGCTTCGTAACTTCCAAAGAAGATATTTTAGACTTCGAAATTGAAAAAATAGATTGACAAAAGGTAAAACCCCTAGTATACTATACACATATTAACAAAACGGAGCAAAGAAGATGTTTGGAGTATATAGCAAAGGTGGTTCAATAGGTTCATCAAATAATAGCCCTGTATTTGTAACTGATGACAAAGAGCAAGCAAAACAGAAAGCAAAGAGGTTAAGAAGTTACTTAACCGCAGGTGAACGCAAATATTACAAAATGAGTTATGTTGTAAAAGAAATTAAAGAGGTTGACAACTTAACTCAATAGCAGTATACTATACACATATTAACAAAACGGAGCAGATATGAAAATTTTAAAAGAAACAACCGATTGGAAATTTCCAAACCATACTTATTACTTAAATGACGAACAAGACAAAGTGTTAGGCATTAAACAAGAAGGAACAAATGAAGTTCAAATGTTTAAACAACCGTTACGCTTTCAAAAACGAAATAGAACATTTATTGAACTAAAAGGAGAATAACATGCCTGACCAATATATAGAAGATCTAGCTGACCGTATCGCTGATTTGACATCAACTGAATTATGGGATCTTGCAACGATATTAGTTGAGAACCATAAAGTTCCAGCAAACCTATTAAGAGCAGATTTGAATTTTGTAGAAAAAGATAAAGTGTAATACAATATAAGAAGTAATAATAAACCAAGAACATTATGTTCTTAACCATAGGCCCAACCGTTGCTCCCGGGTAAGCCACACTAAAAATCTACAATAGACTTGATTGCTCCCAATAAATTGTATGATATTTGATTGCCTTGTTTGTAACATAGTTAGGATTGCTCCCCGACACTATGTTACAAACAAGGCTTTTTTTTCCTTAAAATTTACTAACAGATATGACGTATATAAATTCGATCTTAACTCAAAACGAAACAATTCTAGCATATGAATCAATGTCATTTACCGAACGATGTCTTGCAGTTTGTATTTGGACAATACCTACAATTATAGCGGCTTTCGTTAATAAAGGACTTTTTATAATTGGGTTCTTCTTTGTACTCTATATTTTCTTGTGGTGTGTGATTTCAAATATAGGGTTTGAGAATGCCGTAACAAACCAACGTGTTATTGTTAAGCGTGGAATAATTCGTCGTACTGTTCAAGAGCTATTATTAACACAAGTCGAAACATGTGAATTCACTCAAACAATATTAGGACGAATATTTGATTATGGTACTGTAATTGTTTATGGTACAGGTAATGCTAGATTAGTAATTGGATTAATTGATAGACCGGCAGCGTTTCGAGGTGCAATTGCAGGAGCAATAATAAATTAAAAGTTGACAAAAGATAAAACCATCTGTATACTATACACATACTAACAAAACGGAGCAAAGAAGATGAATGAAATTAAAGTTTATATATTACTCACTATCGGTTTTACTATGATAGCGATAGGTCTAAACATCTTGGCCAATAGTACAATTGAATCAAAATGCATCGCAAAAGGCGGAACATTTTACTCATCAATTAATGCAGACCACAGCCTTTGTAAATTGTCTAAATAGGAGTTGACAAAAGATAAAACCATCTGTATACTATACACTTACTTAATTAGGAGCAAACAATATGAGCATTTTATTACAAGCGTTAATGCAAAAACAGGTTACACAAAATACTAATACTATTAAACTTAGTGATTTACGTGAAGGAAGTATTGTACTAGTTAAAGGCGGCTTTGGGTCAGAAGCCGCAGTAGAAGCAACTATTACCTGTGTATGTGATGACGTAAAAAACGGCTATCCTGGCGTAGATTATGTTGTTAATAAAACACAAGAAATGCACTGGGCGTATCTAGACCAGGTTAAACGTGTAATTACTTACTAAACAAAAAAAAGACAAGGACGTCTTAATTTAGGGGTTGACAAAACCATTTAGTTAATCTATAATTATACACTTACTAACTAGGAGCAAACAATATGAACATGAACGCATTTATTGAAGACATCAAACAACAAATTGAAAACAAAATGTGGGACTTACCTATAGTAAGCGCAGACAAGCTAGGGCTTGACATTAGAGCCGGACACAAATTATATGTAGGTGAAGACTTTATTGCAGTAAAAAAACATAATGATAGAGCTCTGCAATATTACGGAGGATTTGAATACGTCGAAGATGATTTACGCACTGAACTAGGTGACTATGTATTTTACTTTATTGACGAAATGGAAGAAGACAACAGAGTTGTAGACTGTATTGACCACTACAGAATAGAGCACATAGAGGTCGACCTCTGCTAAGAAAGGCATTTATAATACACACATAAATTATTAATTAGGAGCTAAAAAAATGTCACTACAAGAAATGAGAGATAAAGCAGTACAATTACGTGAAAGCCAAAGTGGTTGGAAGTCATGTCAAGACGGCAGCTACGAGATGGCACTAGACCACGTAGGCTATTACAAGCTAATGAAAGAAATTAGACAGCTTGAAGAGGAACAACAAAATGAAAAAAGCTAAGACAAATATTTTATACGCTGCATTGCTTGCAACTATGATATTTTATTTTTATTTAGGTGTTGACCTCTTAGTAAAAATGAAAGTATAAAAATGTTATATAGAGAACCTTAGTATAATGTAAACTGAAGTATATCGACTTCGACGGAAGTGACTTTGGTTGCGATACAAATAAATGAAACTACCTTAGTGTACATACGGTAACAGAGTTTATTTGGAAGGCTTAGTGCGCTACCGTAGGAGGTGGAGGAACTCATCTAAAATGAGTAGGCTCTCTATATAACATTATATATTGGTCTGATCAACCACTAGAATGCATCGCCAAGTTGGTGTCTAGGCTTGGAGTAAACGATGGGGTAAGAGTCCTCACCACGACACCCAAATAATCGCAGGATGGAGAAGTAGTATCTCATTTGTCTCATAAGCAAAAGATCGTTGGTGCAATTCCAACTCCTGCTACCAAGTCAATAAGACCGTTTCCGACATCGTCCGGAATATAATAGATGATCAACCCAAATAATATACTAATGACAAAAAAAATCTGCCTAACTGCTATCTTCCGAAATGAAAGTAAAAATGTCAAACGCTGCCTTGATGCTGCAAAACCAGCATTTGATTGTATTTCAATATGTGATACTGGATCAACTGATAACACTGTTGAATTAATCAAACAATGGGGGATAGACAATAATATTCCCACAAAGGTTCATAATGAGACCTTTGTAAACTTTGGGGTTAGTCGAACTTTATCATTTACTCGTGCTAGAGAATCATTTCCAGATGCAGATTATTTCCTATTACTTGATGCAGATCATATTTTAAAATTTACTGATACTTGGAATAGATCAGAACTAACCGCAAGTTCTTATATGATCAAACAAGTCAATCCTTATATTGATTATTGGAATCTTCGATTAATACGAGCAGACAAAGAATGGCAATCAGTAGGGGTAACTCACGAATATTGGACGTGTTCGGATTTTGAACCTAAACAGCTTAATTCAATTTGGATATATGATCAAGAAGATGGCGGGCATAAAGCTGATAAGCATACTCGAGATACCAAACTGTTAATTGACGGAATCAATGACGACAATACACCCGAAGACGTTCGAGTTAGATATTATTTCTATCTTGCCCAGACTTATCGTGATATAAATCAACGTAAAGAATCAATCTATTGGTATGATAAAAGAGTTGCTGCAGGTGGCTGGAACGAAGAGGTGTATGTAGCACAATGCGAGAAAGCAAATCTATTGATATTAGAAGGTGCAGATCATACTGAAATTGTATCTGAACACCTAAAGGCCTTTGCAATTCGTCCAAGCCGTGCCGAAGCGTTGGCTCAACTTGCGGCATATTGTAGAGCTTCTGAACGATATGCCGAAGGCTATATATTCTCAAAAATTGGAAAGGATATTCCATTAAGCAACGATATTCTCTTTGTTAAACGAGATATATATGAATGGAAATTACTTGATGATTTTGCTATCTGTTCGTATTGGATTGGACAATATGAAGAGTCAATGACTGCCGGACTGAAACTGTTATCTCTAACAATGATTCCATCATCTGAAGTTGATAGAATTAAAAAGAATCATAATTTTACATTGCAGAAGTTAGTTGACAACTAGAGTCAAAAGACGTATAATATATTTTTTATTAGGAGCATCTACTATGAAATCTGTATTTAAAGATGTAAAATCGTTATGTTATTTCCTTGTGCAATCCTTTGCAGAAATTTGTGCGGTAATTGTGTTATTAAATTTTATTATAAAAGGTTGACAAACCCCTTAAGTTAATCTATAATTATACACTTACTAACAAAACGGAGCAAACAATATGATTACAACTACTAAACAAATCCGTGCTATAATGCGTAGACATAATGCATTTGGTATCTATACAAATAAAACAACAGGTGACAGTTCTAATAACAGACGTGTTAAATGTTATTTCTTCGGCAACAAAAATTTGTTAAATGAACTTTGTCAAGTAGCAGGACGTGAAAATGTTACATTAACACCTGGCAGTAACGACTGGGGCACTTCCGTCATTGTTGTTAAATGCATTTTAAGTTAATTTAGGGGTTGACAAAACCATTTAGTTAATATATACTATACACTTACTTAATTAGGAGCATAAGATGAACGAAGAAATAAACGAATTTGATACTAACGAAAATTGTGTAGCACTGTATGATGAGTTTACTGAACCCGAACCTTGGGAAGAAGATGAAGCATTAATGTTAGGTTATTTTAATGAACCAGAAGACCTATTATTTGAACTTGACTTCTAACCAAGTTAACTAAATTACCAAACAACAGGAGCAGACTATGAAAACATTTACCCATGCAGGTGTTAGCAAATTAAATGGCGAATTTAAAGTTCGATTTGCAAACGATATAGCGAGAATTAAGATCCTTATTAAAACAGGACATTCCCATATTGATATCGTCGAACTTCGCCATCCCTCTACTAAAGAAGATGCTATTGACTTTCTTTTATCCATTGACTTTGCTAATGGAAATGAAGAAGTACAAAGAGCACTTGACAAGGCTGCTAATCGCTATGTCAATCCTAAACTTCAATTATTATCCGTTTAAGGAATTAGATATGAAATCTACATCATTTATAGGCTTACTGATAGTCCTTGCTCTTATATGGCCCATTTCTATTATATGGGCTGCAAATACATTATTTCCAGCGTTGGCGATTCCATATACATTTAAAACTTGGATTGCCGCGCTTGTTTTAAGTATGTTATTTCAAAAAATTGACAAAGTAGATTAACCGTTAGTGTAAAAGGTCTGGACGGATTGCTCCTCTGAAAAGACCAACTTGTTACGACCCGATTTGCTCCCGGTAAGTAACCATTATAACCTTGTATCAATAATTAGGATTGCTCCCCGACATTATTGATAACAAGGTTTTTTTGTGGTTGACAAAACCATTTAGGTAATCTATAATTATACACTTACTAACTAGGAGCAAACGATGAGCATATACACTATCAACAAAAACTTCCATAATGTATGGAGAGCCGAAACCAAAGTAATGATCACTGATACAATAGAGTTAAGCATTGTAACAACGAAACGTATTACAGGCCAGTTAGTAACTACCGCAACCTGCGGTCATGTTGAAAACGGATTTGTTTCACATACTGTATTCCAAGACTACAATACTATACTTGATCGTTCATATCCAAAACGTATTACAAAAAAGTTAGTAGAAGAACAACACTTGAAAGTGTACTTACCATATGTACGTAAATGTGTTTTAGCGCATTATAATTTAGAAGTAGAATTAGCATAAAAAGATTGACAAAACCATTTAGGTAATCTATAATTATACACTTACTAACTAGGAGCAAACGATGAAACACTTAATAAATTTAATCACTACTATTACTAACGAAACAGTTGACTACTCACAAGTAGTCAATAACTCTTTAACCATTGATGAGCAATTTGTATTAATTGCAATCTCTGAACAACCTACAGTGATTGAGCAGCTCAATACTTTATCATTTAACGATTACGAAATAGTAATTGATACAGTTGTTGCGGACGCAAACTTAGCAGTATTTGGCTGCCAATACGTAGATTATTAAGGGATTGACATTTGCCAAGGAAGGCTGTACAATACTACTTTTAATTGAGGAGCAAACAATGAAAGAAGATTTAAACGCAATGCCAAAAGGCTTATCCAGAACTGGCCAAAAAGCTTACAGAGCTATTATGGCAAAACTTAAAAAAGCAAACGCATTAGATACCGGCGGTTGCAGAACTTTTTACAGCCCCGCAGAATGGCAGGCACGCGGCGAAGATTACGGTACTAACTCCGAACTTATTGTCGTATACGACGGCGGCGAGGTTAGACCTTTCTTTAGCTATGACGAAGGCTTCTACAGCTTGATCGAAAGCATGAGCGATGCACTAGCGGCCAAGGGCGTTTACTCCGAACAATGCACCAGCTGGTATAGTGCAGTTTACGTAGATTGATCTTGACAAGTGCCAAGGAAGGCAGTACAATACTATTTTTATTCATACTTAGGAGCATATACAAATGGCAAAAGCAACAAAATCAAAAGTTGAAATTTTAGAATTTGATACCGACGCAATTAAACAAAGAGAACTTGAAGTCCAAAAAGAAACCGACGAAGAGATTATTGAACGATTAGGCGAACGCTTTGAGATTTTAACCGAAATGACTAAGGCAGTTAAAACAGGCAATGTCCGTGCTATGATCGTTAGTGGCCCTCCAGGGGTTGGTAAAAGCTTTGGCGTCGAGGCAGTACTGCAAAAAGATGATCTGTTTAATCATCTTGCTGAGAAGACACCAAAATACGAAATTGTTAAAGGTGCAATGAGTTCATTAGGATTGTATTCAAAACTATACGAATTTAGCGGTAGTGGCAATGTCGTTGTGTTTGACGACTGCGATAGTGTACTAATGGACGAACTTAGTTTGAACATCCTTAAGGGCGCGTTAGATAGTTCTAAGAAAAGATACATTGCTTGGAATACCGATAGTCGACTATTGAGATCCGAAGGCATTCCAGATCGCTTTGAATTTAAAGGCGCTGCAATCTTTATTACTAATATCAAGTTTGAACATGTTAGATCTAAAAAATTAAGAGATCACTTAGATGCATTAGAAAGCCGTTGCCATTACATTGATCTTCAAATGGATACTAACAGAGAAAAGATACTACGTATTAAACAGGTTGTTAACGAAGCAGGCATGCTTGATTCATATAACTTTGAACCAATTGCCAAAGACGAGGTTGTAAATTTTATTATTGATAACCAAACTAAACTTAGAGAATTATCATTGCGTATGGTACTAAAGGTAGCCGATTTAAGAAAAAGCTTTCCAACAACCTGGACTGCAATGGCAAAGACTACTTGTATGCGCCGCACTTAAAATACGTTGATATTAACAGACGAGTAGATTGCTCCCGAAAGTCTGTTAGCTTAGCAATCCCACTATTGTTGCTCCCAATAGTGGGATTTTTTTTGTGGTTGACAAAACCATTTAGTTAATCTATAATTATACACTTACTAACTAGGAGCAAAACATGCAAATTCAATTTACTGAACACAACCAACCTGCTTTACGTAACTACACCGTTGCCGAGGTTGAAGCAAGAATATTATTTCTTATGGCAGATCGTCATGACCCATGGTTTTTTCAACATGATGAACTTGCAACATTACGTTGCTGGTTATATAATCGTCACCGTGGTCCTAATAGCATTGAGTTAACAAAAGAAGCATTTATAGATTGACAAAACCATTTAGTTAATCTATAATTATACACTTACTAACTAGGAGCAAAACATGCAAATTCAATCACTAAGCGTCGGAACTGTTGTTAGAACCAAATACAAAGATGCATCAAAAGCGGTGCCCACTTACACTTCCGGTAAAATTATAAAAATTAAACCAAGAGCAAAAACAGTTGTAGTTGAGTACTGGACTTGCCGCGGTAATAAACGCAACGAATGTTCGTTGCCATTTTTTACTGAGGTGGAACTACTTGAGGTGTCATCTGTAGTTTACGGCCCAGAAAAGTATGGCAATGCTATATTATAGGGGTTGACAAAACCATTTAGTTAATCTATACTATACGCATACTAACAAAACGGAGCAAAAAAGATGAATGATTTAACAACTGTAGTACTTTTATTAGATAATAACACTAACACTATCTCTCAACCAGTTGATCTATCTGGGTTATTAATCGGAGTTGGTTTATTGTTAGGTTATGTATTGTATGTTATTTTTATCGTAGGAAGAAGATAAAGAGGTTGGAAATACAGGTTGACAAAACCATTTAGTTAATCTATAATTATACACTTACTAACTAGGAGCATAAGATGAAAAAATTAACTCTTAAAGAACAATACAAATTTTATGTATCTTACGCCACTGCTCAAGGTTGGGATGTGATGTCCTATGAGGTGTGGAGAGATATTGACAAACTAATGACAAACTAATAGGGGTTGACAAAACCATTTAGTTAATCTATAATTATACACTTACTAACTAGGAGCTTAATATGAAAGCTAAGAAGACTTTTAGTGTAGAGGCATTCAAACACAAATGCAATTGGAGACTGGCCAATTGCTACTTAACAGAGGAGGCATTAAAAGAAACATGCCTAACATTGGAAGACCTGTTACACGAGACAGGTAACTATGCCGGCTTTAGATACTTGAATACGTTTGAAGTACCGGACAACGAACTACCTGGTATTAGAAATATTGAGAGCACTGATCATAATGATTGGTTTGTTAATACTAATCAATACCGTAGAGTATATAGTTAGGTAACGGTTGACAAAACCATTTAGTTAATCTATACACTTACTTAATTAGGAGCATATATTATGAATACATTGTTAGAAGAAGTTGTTGCTGCTCAACTTGCGTTAGCCACTCAAGAAGACTTGATTAGAATATATCGATATGACCTGATGAAATTTTTCAGTCAATTTGACCTGGACCAGCTCAGAGATGAACTTCATTTTTCACAACAGATGTTGGCCAAGCTACCTGAACCCCAGGGGTAGGGAGGGGTGCGAGGGGTACTTTTTTTAAAGGTTGACAAGCTTGCGCGTTGAAAGCGTTCAAACCGTTTCAAAAAAAGTTCTCTCAAAAAAGTCAAAATTGCCCCCCAGTTAGATTAAAACTGCCTGGGGTAAGGATTTCCTCACCCTATTTTTATTGCGCGTCAATTTTTTTAGGACTAGTATAGACCGGCCTGTAAAA
>Ga0208499_1000312_pt1 | contig 19493 bp, 26 predicted proteins | sample CryBogCBE07Jul09_FD_185504 | JGI IMG/M metagenome (GOLD analysis project Ga0208499, IMG submission 185504) | Freshwater microbial communities from Crystal Bog, Wisconsin, USA - CBE07Jul09 (SPAdes) (version 2) | ecosystem: Environmental > Aquatic > Freshwater > Lake | place: Crystal Bog... | reverse complement strand
TTGACGGGCTTAAAGAAAGTTTGCGGGGGGTATAGGCGGGACTGACTGGGGGGAAGTTGGGGGCAAGTATCCAGGCCAACTAGCCTCTTTAAGCTTTCCCAAAAAGAGACCAATTATATATACTTTTTTCATGCATGTTAAATGTAAAGGAAGTAAAGGGAATAAAAGAATAGTCATGAACAAACTATCAACTATCCCCCATCCAGTATGAGGGGTTGTTATGAGCCCTTGGAAGCTTTACATCAGGCGGGGGTGCGACTTTGGGTAGATAAAAAAATATCAAGTAAAGTATATGATCATCGTGTCAAAAGCTAAACACCCCAAGAAATGGACAGCCACATTCCCAGATGGGAAAAAGGTTTCGTTCGGCTCTGCAGAATATCAAGACTACACTATGCATCATGATAAAGACCGTATGATTAGATATCTGGCCAGACATCAAAAAAGAGAAGACTGGACTGATCCATATACCGCAGGTTTCTGGTCCCGTTGGTTGCTCTGGTCCAAGCCGACTATGGAAGAAGCAATCAAAGAAACGGAGAAGCATTTAAAATACAAAATTAAGGTGCGTCCCTGAGGTCAAAATAAAATACTCAGGAAAGTTAATGGAGCCCGGAAGTTGGATACTGCAAGACCCAAATGTGCGTTATGCAAAGATTGATAAAGATATTATGAAGTACAGATGCCCTACATGCAAAGATGTTCATCAACACGGTGCTCAAGGAGAAAAGCTGTATAACCCTACGTTGCGAGTCAGTCATTGTCCCAAAGAAGACTTCAAACAAATAAAAATCATCCCGATATAATAATGCATAGAACCCATCTTATTGATGATCATATATTAGAACGAATAGGATTGGATGGCGCTGAAAGACGTACAATACGCCAATATATTGCAGATCAGGTTCTTGATCATCATAACACAAACATACGACAAATGATTGATGTTCTATTTAATAGGATACCACATCTACGTAGAATTATACATATCAGAAGAATACTTAGGGAATATATAGAGGCACATATTATGGCTCCAAGAGTTCCTCAGCGACGAGCATTCTGAACTAAAGACAGCAGTCCAAGGATAATCAAGTAGGAAAGATGAACCGCAAAGAGTGGGAGACGAGTCTGAAAATCATTCGCCATTATCTTGAGGCCAACGCCTCCACATACAGCGATGAACTGTGGAAGGAATTTTTCACCGAGTGGAAAACGAGCTCCATTCCCACGGGTGAGGACGAGTGGCTTATGGAGTTTGAGGAATTTCTCTCGGCGATAGGAGAATAGCGTCGGTCGGAAGGCCCATATCGTAGAAATAATAAAAACAGTCAAACGGACAGCCCCCAGTCTTGGCTTCGTCCTCGGACCTAAAATTTATACGCTCCCAAGGAATCACAAGCTGAATCTTGTCCTTGTATTCCTTGAAGTAGTTTGTTCCAAATTTCTGAACAGGCATAAGCAAGACCCACGGTTTCTTGATTTCCTTGAGCCTCTTTAAGACCCGGGAAATATCTGAGAATGGAGGGTTGCTAACAATTATGTCTCCAAAGTCGTTTGTATAAAAATCAACATTTTCGTGAATTACTTGAAAACCTAGCTCACGCAAATGTCGGCCCGATCGTCCGTCAAAGTAAAAGGGTTCCCATATGACCTTGTCCTTGGGAAGCAAGTGCGCAATATTCTTCCAAGCATATTTGGGGGTTGCGTAATCGTCCTGAGTTACAAAGTGTTTTGGAGTTGAAGACATTTAAAATTCTTAAATGTTTTATTCAGGGCCAGGGGGCTCATATGTAGTCCAATGACCCTTATGTGGAGTGTGTATGCTTCTACACATGGAATGATACCGAGTTTCGTACGCATGATTTGGTTCCTCAAGCATACCGTCTGAAGCTGCAGCAGCTGGTTCCATGTGCTGAGGAGCCATTTCATCATTAAATCCAATATTACCGCCGCCCCCATGGGGATGAAGAGGGTGCATCATATTTTGGTGGTGATGTGCCACTTGATGTAAATCCAAACCGCCTTTGCCCATTAGTTTGGAGCAACTTTTTTATTTGTATGGTGGTATGGCATCCAATTTACTAAGTTTTTTCTTTCATAATACATATTAAATTCCTTTTCGGCTCTCGGCCATTTCTTTTTACCGTGCGTATTTATATATGAAGTATGTGGGCCCCAAGGGACTTTCCCATTATTCCCACCTATAGGATCCCATTCAAACGTATGCCAAGGACCTCCTCCTTTAGAAAACCCAGTCCCATGAGTTAAACTTGCATGATGTACATGATATCCCGCTCTAAAATCTTCCATCGATTTAGGCCAAGAATCGTCTTCTTCACGGGTTATAACAACATCTCCCTTTTTGACTTTTTGCATCCCTTCTGGATTTTTAACAAACTCTTCCTTGTCTGCAATACGCCACTTTACAGGTATTCCTGATTTCATACGAGCTTCAAAAGGTTCATATATGCCGCTCTCATTAGGACCGTGCCTGTATTCTTCCATCTATACTGATTGGGCAACAAGATTTTCTGAGCGAGTTCCAAGCGCCTCACGATCTTCTGCTTCTGTGTCCCGGTCGCATTCCATGCCGAAACACTTGACCTGCTTACATCGTGACTTGATACACGCATTCACAAGAACTCCGACGATACCTGCAAATATTCCCGCCATGGTTAAGAAGAAGGCTGAATCAAATGTGTTGTACCACATTAGTAATCAAGGTGAAAAAAACCAGTTGATGCCGAAAGAAAGTGGAGGATTTATTTGTATAGTACCTTGATCTGCATATCTATCAAATATTACTAAAATATATGGAGAATAATCTGTTGTATTAAGATTTAATACTCCATTTATAAACGGGCCCCCATTTAAAGAATATGAAAGGGTAGTACCATCTTTAAATGGTATTGATGTAAATAATGGAAAACATAATTGTCCATATTGAAAATATAATTGTCCATATTGAAACGGTTTTGGTTCTAAAAATGTTATAGTTACAGCTTGTCCAGCTAAACTTGAAGTATATGGATGAACAATTTCACAATCATACAAATTGGGGGGTCCCTGAATAAATATAACAGACAAATTTCCTTGATTTAAAATAGGTTTATCTGAAATAAAATTAAAATAACCATTATAATTTGATAAATCACTTGGTCTATTATTAAAATTCCATATTCCAGAATAAGTGTCATTTATTATAGTGCCTGGATACGGTACATTAAACTGAAATAGACTCATTACTCTTATTCAACAAAATTACTTAAAGCGATTTCTTTTAATAAATAAAATAAGAGCAATTAAGAGAATGTCGTGCTTACACTCAGGCTGTAAGATGAAACCAGGCTCTCACGACTATTGTGTCCATCACAGACCCGATAATGAGTTTCCAGAATGCTCAATTTGCCTGAAGGCGATACGGCGAACAAAAGACACGCTTGACTGCCACCACTCGTTCCATAGGAGATGTATTGATTATTGGTATGAGCGATCCAATACTTGTCCCATGTGCCGAACGCCAATAGTCCCCGACGAAAACAGAACCGAGGAACCTTGGATAAATGTTCTCGGAAATACTCTTCACGAGCAAATTCAACGAGCCGTGCAAGATCTCAACTCGGGCGCTGGGTCCGTAGATATTCACATAAATTTTAATATACCTGCGCAAAATTAGTTAAAAAAAAGTCTAAAGTAAAGTTATAGAATGAGTTATTATCATAAACAGCAGACAGGCCAGGAGCATCCGAACTCGTGGTATATCCAGCGCAAGAGATGCTATGAGCGAATTATAGAGACCAAGAAGCCTCCGACAAAAAAGGTGGTTGAGAAATACGATATCAAGTTTGACTCCCAGGGTCGTGTGATTATTCCAGTTGATTTGAGGAAACCCAAGTTAGAGCAGAAGGTTGCTCCAAGAGTAATGAAAGCCCAGGAGAGTGTGGATTGGTTGCTCAAGAACCATATGATTAATGGAGAGCTGCCTAAGCTGCATATTGCCAAGAAATATAAACAGTTGAAGAGCATTATTGAACTTGCAGGAGGGGATCCAGAGAATATTGTCCCCACACTTGAGAAACCGGAGCATATTCTCGAGTCTCTAAAGAATGAGTATCCAAACCCAGAAACCCTAAAACAAAAGTGGCAAGTTGTTTCAACTCACGTTAAATTTGTTCCTATGGGCCTGGACCAGAAGCTAATTGATAAGTATGGCCATATTTTTCACGATTTGACGCAAAAGTCAAAAGAGAATTCGAGTGATCAGCGCAAGGGGCGCAAGGTTTATCGTTGGGATAAGATTCTTGAGGCGACGGATAAGCTAGACCCTCTCAGTCGGTTCTTCTTTCGCATGTTTGATGAGGTCCCCATTCGGAGCGAGTTTGGCCATGATATTCCTATTGTTCATCAGGTAAGCGATCAGCCTGAGGATGGAAACTTCGTGATGGATCGAGGCGGAAACATGGTGGAGTTCCACCTCCGTGAGTGGAAGACCAAGGGCACTAAATATCCCGATGAGATCATTTACAAGTTCAGTCCGGAACTCGTCAAGCTGTTCAGGAACCGAACCGACGTTTCGCACATTCTCCTCCCAGGCATCAAAAACTGGGGCCAATGGGTCGCTGATGGTCTGAAAAAGGCGGGATTTCCCAATTTTCCTTACGGAACGGAACAAACGCCTTTGAAGGATATAGCGTCTGGGCTTCGGCATACAATTGCAACCTTTAGGAACTCTGTTTTCAACAAAGATAAACCCCGGGGAGCGGAACTGGCTAACCTGATGCTGCACGATGTAGGGACTTCCGAGACGGAATACCGGCATAATGATTTCATCTAACATATTTTCCGTGATGGTCCTCATAAACCTTTTTAATGTTAAAACTCCGAGCCTCAGGGGACATTCGGTTCAAATTATTTTCACGAGTTTCGTGGAGTTTAGAACTCATTCGACCCCTTGTATATTTTTCCATAGCAACATCGTGCAATAGACGGACCTGCGCCTGAGCATGTTTCAGCGTCGAATTATGCGCAAGAACATGGCCTGTTTCTATATTCACGACCCGATATGTCTTTGTTCCGTGATTGTGTTCAATTGCGTAAGGCATTTATATTATATGCGAAATTAAAATGCTCTCCCGCCAAACATCATACTCATCATATGTTCTCTCCGAAGACGATGAATCTGATCTTTGATGTGAGCTTCGCTCATCCGCTCTTCATGCTCCTTTGGACGGCGGACATACTCAATTTCATCCTCTTCACTTGACGATGGATCCACATATACAACTTGCTTTTCCTTCTTGGGGGGCTTTGGGGCCTTGGACTTGGGGGAGTTGAGCGCCATCATACGCTTATCAACCTCCTTCTTTTTGGTCTCAAGTTCGAGCTTCTCAAGAGCCTTTTCCTTCGCCTTGAGCTCAGCCTTATCCTTACGGGAAGCAGCAGCAATTTCACGGGCCTTTTGCAATTGGGCCAATCGCTCAGGAGTCATCTCCTTCTTACTTTTTTTCACCTCCACATAGTCGGCTTCAGTCGGTTGTTCGCTGGACATTTCTATTAACATGAGAAAAAAAGTTAGCGAAACAAATGTTTTGCGAGGGCATGACCATGGGATACTGCGGAATGAGCATGGCCAAATGCAGTTTGGAGATGTTGGGCGGCATGGCCATAATTTCCTTGTGAAGCCTGATGATAAGCCCCCTTGAAATTATTCGCTGCGCCCTTGGTGCTATTTCCAGCCCCCTTTGCATTTGCAAGAGCCTCTTCGGTTCTCTTGTTTGCTTCAGCCAATTCTTGGGCATCTTTATCACGCTGAAGATGCTCGGACAATTGATTCCCTAGAAGCACCGCCTTTGTGCCCATCTTGGGGAAGTAGCCTGAGAGTGCAGCCGCATCAGTCACGTCCGCAATAAGTTCTGGATGATTTTTAACAAAATTTACACCTTGGCCAATTACTTTTCCAACTCCTTTTATGGCGCTGCCTAGTGTTTTGATACCAAACATTTATAATAAACCAAGAATTAAAACAAAGGATCTCCATAATAATCTACTGTTCCTTCATGCAGTTGATCTTCGGACATTTGAACCCCGCCAATTGGTGCTGTTTCGTCCGGTTCTGGCTCTCCGGGCTCAGCCTCCTCTTCATCGGGATCTGATACAGGCTCATCGGGATCTGATACAGGCTCGGGCTCTCGAGATCTTGTTCGCAAAGATCTTATAAGTTTCTTGGTTGAATGATCTCCATGCAAAAACATAATCTTTTGCATCTTGAGAGATTCTCTCAACAACTTGAGTTGCTCGACCACATCATCTATATACACATCCATTCGTATTGACATTGAGTAATCGCCCATCATAGCCAAGGGGTTCCCTGCAGGGTCCTGAAGTTGAAAACTAACTCGGCCAATCTTAACACCCTTTGCCGGACTCTGCCACGACCATGTATTGGTGTCTTGAGGCAAGTAATTTATGGGTTCTCCAAACGGTGCATTCCCAATTGGTATATTTGCAAATGTTGTTGTATAATCAAGATATCCGGTGAGATTATTGAAAGATACATTTTGTGGAGGAGTTGATATTTTTAAATTTATATATGGTAAATATCCCTCAACTGGAGGGGCAGGGGCAACTTGAGAAGTTGAATTAAAACTTATAATGTAGGGAGTTGTTTCACCCGTTGTTGCATTTGCGCCCCCAAGGTTGAACCCGAGCAAGGCTGATGCCCCATAGTTTGCAAACTGCGTAGGACTTGCAGATTCGGGAAACCGAAGAAGAAATGGATTTCCGGTTTCAACTATGTATGAATATTGACCTGTTTTCGATCCGGCTAAAGCGGTCCAAACGACATAAGTTCCTGGATAGGCAGTCCCTATTATAGTTGAAAAATTGGTAAGGTTTTGACTGGTGGTATAATTTCCAATAGGTAAGTGGTGAGTATTCCAAGTTGCACCGCCATCGAACGAAACTTGAAACTCATTATTGTAATAGTTTGTTGTGTAAAAGTAATTTGTACATGAAAATCCTACAAGAAACATTCTGATAATTTCGGTGTGTTGAACATTCAAAAAAGTCTGAGGAAATGTAATAGCAAAGTTATTGATCTCTTCGCCATTTTGCCTATCGATACTAGATATGTACATGACTTGCTGACGTACGACTCTCATCTACTATTGAGGGAGACTTTCTTTCATCGTCTTGAAACCGGGAGGCTCAAAGTTTGATTGTTGAGCCATATCGTAATAAGCATCTAGATCTTCATCGCTTAGATCCATAACTTCCTTCTCAATATCTTTGTGGGGCTTATCTGGTTCAGTATTTTGAAAGTATGAAATAACTACAAGTTGCTTATTTGTCTTTTCCTCATCCTCGCTTGATTCAGATTCAGACTCCTCTTCGGTCTCCTCCTCAGGGTTTGCACTTGGTTGTGGGGCTTCACCTTCAATCCCCTGTTCCTCGGTCTGAGTTGATTCCGGTTTTACGGGAGTATTTGGCGTTTGAGTTCCAACATCAAAAATAGAGGCGGGAACCATTCGTCCAGCATTATTGGTAATCAATTGGGTCACCTGTGCATTACGGTCTGTTTCCGCCTTTTGTTGTGCTTTGATTTCTGCAATTTCTTGTTTCAAATAATCAATTTGAGTTTGATAATAGGCGCTTGGACCTCGCAGCAGCTCACGTCGATTCAAATATGCTATGAGTCCTTCACGATCCTTTATAGCTTGTCCATATCTAGTTGTCATGGAATAGCCCTGGCGTTCAAGCGCCGTTTGCTTATTTATGGTTCCTGTATATTTTCCCACTTTTGAACCGTAAGCCACAGGGCTTTTAAAAAGATCCCCAGACTTGTTCCTTGATTCGCAAGGCCCTCCGTATTTACAAGGCATTTATCATAAGCGGAGAAAAAGTTCAAGAAAAAAAACTTGACTACTGATAAATGGTGATTGATAAGGGAAAAAATACTTTTGATTGTCTTGAGGATGCAGTCGATTATTTCGCTAAAATTTACGAGGCTGTACCGCACACAGTCATCAGGGAGGCTATCGAGTATTGCATCAAGAATCCAGACAAGTACCCAGAAGGCTACAAGGATATTAATCTACGCAAGGTTCCCAAGCCCAAGCAGCCCAAGGAAAAAGTCATCGAGGGAGCCGTGGAAATTTTCGATGTCCCAGACGATCCTCGGGTCAAGATGATTAAGCACAAGGAGGGGGCGACGCTCATCACAGCAGATGAGGCAATTGAACTTCAGGCTAAAATTGATGAGGCTCTGAAAAAGCAGGAGAAGGATGATGAGGCCAAGCATAAAAGGGAACTTTTGGATGAGAAGCTCAGACTCGCCAAGGCCCGTGTGGCTCGTAAATAATCTTCTATGGTAATTATAAAATGGATCTTTTCAGTCAGTCTCTTGTTGTACCCCAGAATCTTCGGTTCTACCTTCATCGGTTGGCCGATAACGCACAGCCCAGCACAAACATTCTTCGTGTGAATGCTTTGAACAGCGCTACTGCAACTTCAGGTGGTCTCATCATCGTCCGTCTCCCCATGGCCCTGGTAGATCTCAACACATTTGCTATGCATTTTGAAACCTCCACAACGGATGGAGCTCCTTCTACAACCATATCTGGAAGTGGCGACCAGGGCTTTCATGCCATTTTGCCCAAGGGTATTGAGTCCCTAATTTCACGTCTCGAGGTTTCAGTAAATGGTCTGGGCCTTCTGAATCTGCAGCAGTACAATCTGCTCTTTGCACTTCTCAAGGATTCTCACCAGCACCTGGATAAGATTCTGAGCCGGACCCAGCTCCAGAATGAGAAGGACATGTGCCCCCTGAACGCTGCAGCAGTAAATGCTTCAGCAACTCCTTCTATTACCGCTTCTTCTGAACTTGTCCCGATCACGGTAACCAACTGGAGCGCAACAGGCGGTGGAACTGCTAATACCCCCATCGTTGTAACCTGCACGACAACCACATCTCAGCCTCTCCCAGCAACCGGGACTGTATATGAGGTTGCTTACTTCCCTGCAACGACCTTTTTTGGATATTCCGGAGCAACTGCACTTGCATCTAAACCAGCTATTACGCAGATTAATACTTTGACCCCGGCATACAATACCACGGGCGGAGCTGTTGGTTCTTATGTAAGCTCTTTCCAGCTCTCATACACCCCAGGAAGTGGCCAGACTCTTAGCGTTTCAGGCCCTGTTTCAGGAACTGTTCCATTTAATCTATATCTGCAGACGACCCAATCAGCAGTAAATGGTACTGCAGTTCTGCCATTCCTAAAGCCAAATAACAACAACTTCCACTCTATTCACGACTGGCTTTCATTCTTCAAGGCTCAGCCCGAGTGGATCCAGACGCAGATGCTCGGTGAGATTGAGGTGCGTATTACTCTTGCCCAGAATACGGTCCTAGGTATGACCCCTCCATACCTGCCCTTTAGTGATGCTGTATCTGTTACGGGTGTCAAGCCAGGTCTGCTTCCCAACTACAGCCTGAACAACATTTATTTCTCGATTCGCACGTGCAGCTTCGACAACAACTTTGTGGATGACATGCTCCACCACAAGCTGTCCAGCGGAGGTGAGCTAGAAATACCGTATGACAATTACTTCAATATAAACCAGGTGCAGAGTGGTGGCTCAAGCCAGACTCGTTTTAGCGTGAATACGCAGTCTCTGAATAAGGTCCTGGGCGTGAATCGCCTTTCTGGGTTTGATAGCCCGGCAGGTATGATGACGATTGTTCCGGCGGGTCTGGGCCTGACTTACTGCGATCGCCTGGGTATGGTGAATAAGTCCCCCTACTTTACGACGAGCGCTTCTCACCCCTCTGGTGCAACCTATGGCCAGGTGGTGGATCCTTCAAGCTTCAACTACTGGCAGTACCAGGTAAATAACGCATTCATTCCCAACTACAAGATTAGCCCCGTGAATAACTTCTTTTTCAACCAGGAGATGTACGATATGCATAATGACTGGGCCTCAGGAACTCTGGCGGGAACCCCAACGGTCTATATGAACTCCAATTACCAGATGGGTATTGCTCTGGACTTTATGGACTCTGAGATTCCTCGGCTAGTGTCGGGCGTGGATACCCGTGGTGCAGTTTCCGTGGCGTATCTGAACCAGGATAATAACCTGAATGGCGATCGCACGGATATCTTCACTTGCTTCACGAGCATTCTGCGTGTGGGCGCTAACCAGCAGGTGCAGGTTGTATATTAGAAAAAACTTGGCCTATAGTAAATGCCCGAGGGAATAGCAAAATATAACGAGGTTCATATGATGAATCCCATGCTTCAGGCTACTGAGCCATTTAAACTTTTCAAGGGATATAAGGAACCCACTCACTTTTCACGGGTTTCTGCTCCAACAGGATCTATATATGGATCAATCGGAATGGCTCGGGCGGTCGGTCCATGCCGATTTTATTTCGATGGTCGTCAGAAGCCTTTGATGCGCAATCCAGATATTCGTCTCTGGAATCGCATCCAGAGCATGGTCATAGACGACACTCTTCAGGGCCAACAAATGTATGATGCGAGATGGGGAATGCCCCGTTATTCAAAAAATATATCTCTGTAGATTATAAATGGCGACTGTGACCCTTATCGAATCAAAAACAAATGGTTTTTTCTTGCAATACACAGGACTTCCACCAAACGAAGAATATTTTGGACCAACGTCGCAAAATCCTGCACCAACTAATTTTAGTATCCAAGTAATTACCAACAGTGGTATTGTTTCTATACTTGATTTTTCGAGTTTATTAGTGCATGATGATGGATTAGGAGAATATGCACTTTTCACTAATCAACCATTTCCTATCAGAGGAGGTGGAACTGTTAGTTTAGGGCCTGGTGCATGTATTAGCGTTTTTCTTGAACTTCCAGGTCAAAACCTTGCAATTCAATTTGGAACTCCAACGGGAACTACGCCAACAAATGTTACTGTAGGATCCTTGACCAAGAATTCGATTGCTTTGACTATGACTCCTGCATCTGGATCTCTATTGACTCCAATTGCTTACATGCTTCTACAAGGTCCAAACCCGGATACTGTTCAATATATTAAAGGAGCGACTTCAACATCAGTTGTAGCATCTGGTCTTAGCCCAGGCGCAGAGTACAAATATTCAGTTGCTTCATGGACTGGCAACCAAGGATCAATCATTAATCCAAGTGAGCTTTCTTTAACAAGTCCCGTCAGTTTTGTAACAATAGCAGATCCGAGCACTATAACTGTTAGCAACCCTACCACGACCGATGTAGATTTTCAAATCGTTAATCCTCTGAATCAGACTATTGTAAATGCAAACGTGAATATGACAAGCACACTATCTCCTATTACACCTCTTTTCACTTCTATTACAATTCCACCTGATATTAGCAGCTCAAACACTTGGGTAACAGTTGGAGGAACTGCGCTTACAGCAGGACAATCTTACTATGCAATTGTCCAAAATTCTGCAGACGGAACAAACTACGGGCCCTGGGCAGCTTCGGCCCAATTCACAACTGCAGCGTCAGGCAATCAACTTATTATTCCGTTCGCTACTGCAACTACATCAAGTATTGCAGTCCAATGGACAATTTCAGGTACTTATAATCTGAATCGTTTAAATCCAGATGGAACAATTACAAGCGCAACTGGTCTAACTGGAACATCATATTCTGATACGGTCGGACAGCCTTTCATCCCCGGTGCCACTTACACATACACAATTCTGAGTGGTACAACTGTTCAAGATACTGCAAATATTGGTATTAAATCTGCCGCTCCAACAGCTGCTGTTATTGTAGATGCAGGTGAAGCTTCAATCGCATTTAAGGTTACTGTTCCGGGTCTAAATCAGCAATATTCAAACGGTATTATAACTGTTGAATGTAATAGTACCGGATCTACTGAGCAAGATTTCCCAGTAAGTGGTGCAGGGCCTTTTACAGTTAGACTTGACGGACTTCTTAAGGATTCATATAATTTTGTTTTCCGATATGTTGCAATTAATGGAATAAGAAGTTCGCCATTTACCCCTGCAAGTAACCCAACAACAATCCCTTACCCGAATCCATTTGCAGGAAACTACTCTGTGACCTGGCTTGTAGCTTAAAACCTATGTATAGAATAGAATGAAGACGATCAAGATCAAGGATCCTGATTTTCAGATTAAATTACCCAAAAAATCCGCTTTTGCTATAGAGACCCCAGAACATCAATTCAAAATGCATCAATTGAGCGCAGTCGTCGCTTCAAGAGGTTCGGGCAAGTCCGTCATCGTTTCTTCGTTGCTTCAGGGCCTCAAGAACCAAGGATGCATGGACAGGGTCTTTATCATTAGCCCAACTATTGCGTCAAATAGACCTATATTTGACCCGTTAGGGATTTCTGAGGAAGATGAATATCATTCGCCGTGCGGAGAGTCTGTGGCTGATGTTATCCGCAAGGTGAATGAGGAGCAAGACGAGTGGGAAGAGTATGAAATGCAAATGAAAATTTACAAAACACTTCAAAAGTTGCTCAACAACCAAAAAGTGCGTTTGGATGATATCCCTCCGGATTTGCTTATTTCAGCTCTTGAGGGTGGATATCTAAATAAGCCCCCCGTTTCCAAGTATGGTCACAGGCCCGTGCTCGGTCTAATCATAGACGATTGCCAAGGGACCCCTTTGTATGTTCAATCGGCCAAGAATCCTTTGATCAATCTTTTGCTTCGGCATCGCCATGTGGGTCGGGGCCTTGGGTTATCCGTGTGGCTCATGGCGCAGAGTTATAACAGCCCTTCAGGTATTCCAAGATCAGTCAGGCAGAACCTCACAACCTTGTTTTTGGGTCGTCAGAAGAACGAGGATGTTGTGAAGCAAATTGCGGAGGAGCTTGGTGGGTCGATAAACAAAGAGGGCTTTATGCGAATTTTCAACAAGTGCCATGAGAATGACAGTCCGCACGACTTTTTGGTTATAGATTTTCACCCGAAGACTCCGCAACAGCAGTTCCGTAAAAATTTGAATGAGTACATTATAGAATGAGTCTTCTGTCAGGACTCGTTGAATTAGATTTTACTCAAGCTGGTATTACATGGAGTAGTTTCAATACTGGATCAATTTATTATAGTATTGATGGAGGAACTTTTCAAGGACCTAATTATAATAATCCTCTTATAATTCCATTAGCTGAAAATATAGTTGCTGGAGGAATACACAGTATTGCATTAAGTGAAGATGGATTATCTGTAGCAACAGATTTTCAATTTATGCCTAGTATGGATTTGGTAGTTTCAAACATGACAGATAATTCAATAACTTTGAACTGGGATACAAATGGAAATTATCAAACTCCGTATAGCATTTATGTAAATAACATATCACCTCAATCTGCTCAACCTCCATATACTATTCCAATAACGCAAGGTACAACATACAGTATAGTTGTCCAAGCTCAGGTGCCTAGTTCTGGAAAACCTCTTGTAGCACGATCGCAAATATTATATCTAAATCCAACCCCTGCTCCTGTAATTTTGACTTGTCTTGTGGATCCTACACAAATAATAATTGATAATCCAAATGCAGTAGAAGGTTTTACACTTGTTATTGATGGAACTCCTACAACATCAAATCCTACTCTTCCTTACCAAATAATTGATCTTGACCCTCTTTCTCAACACACAGTATATCTTCAAAATAATAATCTAGGCACAAGTGACACCTCATCACAAACAACAACTATAAATACGCCACTTATGTTGGCAACTGGAGGAGTTACAAATACAACTGTAAGTCTTATTATTGATCCTCAAAAAAGAGGAATTGACAGTTATGACATTTATAGGAATGGTACATATCTTACTACTGTTAGAGAAAATGCATATGATGATACGACTGTTACTGCAGGAACTTCATATCAATATCAATTTTTGGATCCCAATTCTGGAAATTATGGTGTATGGAGTAATATGTTATATGTGACTGTCCCAACGACCCCCTCAAATCCTCTCAAGTTTGGAATCACATGGTTTTTTTCTCCTTGAATTCTATGGAGGACTTGACCGATTATCTTGACCGAGTCGGAATATGCTGGACACCTGTTTCAAAACTTGTTTATTCAAATGTTGAAGGAGACTTTATAATGATGGACACAAACAAAGTTCATCAGTTGGACTTTGATGAGGAATGTCCTGAAATTCTCACAAAAGAGTGTCCCTATTATCTTTCAATAAACAGAAACTTACCGCACATATTCTGTCTTCTTGATTTTGAAGGAGTCATAGGTCGTATTTCAGACAAGAAGATTGATTACTTGAAAGGGACCCCTATATTTGCACGAAGAGACGCAAAGGTATTTAATGCCGATAAACCAATCAGAAAATTAATATTCACTAAGAGTAATAATGATCCACCCAGAACGGATGCACTCTCGTGATAACAAAGAGATTACTCCAGAGGAAAAGGCGTATTTGGCAACTGCAATCAAAATGTCCAAGGTTCTAAAAATGGAGCGGGGCGATCACGACTATTTTCCCCCGCAGCGCCTGAGTGTTCAAAATTACAACTTTACTGTCTCTACAAATCCAACTGCTCATATGCCTCTTTCTTTTGATCTTGATGTTCCTATTCGTTTTGTTCAGCTTCTTCATCGTACAAAAACTATGGTCCAGGTCGAATATGCTTCGCTCACAGATAATTACGTTCCACAGCAACAATACACCGGCTTGACTCTTGGTATTTCTGCAGGTGTATATAAGATTACTGGCTTTTCAGACCCTGTAGGGGGCAATATTTACCCTGCATACTCGCAAGATTGTTTGCTTCGTGTAGATGGATCTTCAGTTTTACCAGAATTATTTCAGCGTGGAGTTATTGGCCCAATCACATATGATCCTGCAACTTCTATTGGATCGGCTACTTTTACACCTACAGGCACAAATGGCATTCTTCCTGGGTACAATAACAAAACTTGTGATATAGTTATTGGAGGTTTTTCAAACGATCCTTTCGTATATAATATTTCACTTCCAGACATTCCTTCGAATCGTGATTGGGTCGATACATATAACGGTGGTAAATATGATGCGAATAATGATGCAAGTGTTTCTACAGCGGTTGTTGATGCTCAGCCAAGTTCAATCGTATGGACGGGAAGTTCTTCAAAGCTAGACAACTATTTTTACGCATACCCGCAGTATCAGCACAAAGTCAATAGCAACGAGGTTGGGTTTCCAATTACTGATACGCAGTACTTGAACAATAATTCCATACGTATTCACGTTGAGGGTATTGATTTGCCTATACAGCCAACTTCAACGGTTGCTAATATTTCTTTTGTATTCAATTGTACTTTTGTTTTCTACACTTATTCTGGTGGTGAATAATTTTGTTTTATAATTATAAATGCCCTCGCACTTTCCAGCCCCACCTTTGCATGTCAAGGAGCCCAAGACTGTTGCGCATGTATTCACAACTCCCAGCTATTCAGCAATCCCCAAATACGGTGATGTATTTGGTAGTCATTATGTTCCAGTTGGCGTTGATGTCCCTAAACTTAATGTCTCGTAATACTAATGAGAGTGCTTAAGAAAATACTCGGAAAAACCCAGAACATAGCCCAAAAGGTTATTGGCTCGGGAGTTCCAAAGCTCATATGGAATGTTCTCAAGGCTATTCCCGATTTTGATCACTTTTACGGTGAAACAAAGAAGCTTATAGAACATAACGGAAACAAAATGATTACTTCCCTTACGTCTTGTAGGACCCCTTTGAGTAACCCGACCCAAACGCTTGTTAAAATTTTACACAAGGGAAAATTGGCTATTGATAATTTATTTCATTTATTTTTAAGAATTCACCTGAATGACGGGACGCACCTTATTTTTGAAAAGCATGGGTCTCCTGATATGCACGTGGGTGACGGCCCTCGGAATGACGAGCAAACCCGTTCCATTCAAGTGAGCCCAGGCTTGACTCTGGCCGAAATGATTCAAAACGCAATTCGACACATGGGGTCTCGCAAGTTTTTTGTATATGATCCGTTTCAATCAAATTGTCAAGACTTTCAGTTGGGTCTATTAGGTTCAAGTCATCAGATACATTTGACGCACGAAGACCGTCAATGGATAGATCAAGATGCAAAAACTATAGCATTAAAGGTTCCTTCGTGGGCCAAGTCAGTTTCTTCCGAGGTTATACAGCTCTTGGCAAAATTAAAGGTTTTATAATATTAATGGTGTTTGGTTTGAAAACTCTAGCAAACGCAATCGCACATCCGGTTGCAGCAGTAAAAAGTATAGCTTCGAATCCTGTTGCAAAATTGGTTGGCAAGGGCGCAGTTGCAGCCGGAAAAGCTATTGGAAAAGGTGCATCATACGCCGTGCATCATCCTTTAAATGCTTTGGGCAAAGTTGCATCGGTTGCGCTTCCTGTTGCTGCTGCCGCTGCTTTAGGTCCTGTTGCTGCAGAAGCTTCCCCAGCATCTGCCGAGTTGTTGGGTTCAAAGTTTCCTCAACTTGCAAAAATGATCCCGTCTATTGGTAAGAAGATAGGCAGACTTGGGGCTGGAGCTCTTGCTGCTCGTGCTGTTGGTGGGATTGGTGCCGCAATTAAAAATCATCAGAAAGCCGGAACTATAGTAAAGAATGCTGGAAAAGAGGCAATAGATGCTGGGACTGCTTACGCAAAAAATATATAAGGATATTATAAATGGTATTCGGTCTGAAGACTCTAGCAAATGCAATTGCTCATCCGGTTGCAGCAGTTGGAAATGTTGCAAAAACTCTCGGCTCGGATGTTTCCAAGACGGCAAAGGCTCTTGCGCATCCAGTACAGTCTGTTAAAAATCTTGTCACGCATCCTGTTTCATCCGTGAAAAGTATCATTCATACAGCAGGGCCTTTGGCTGGGCTCGGGGCTGCTGCATATCTTGGCCCCGAGGAATTGGCGGCTCGTGCTGCCAAAGCTGGTGGCAGTCTTATAAGCCGAGGTGCTGGTCTTTTGAGGGGTAATGCCGATAAAGAGGCTGCGGCAATTAAGTCGGGTTCTAAGGCTATTGCAAAAGAATATGGCAATATCGCCAAGACTCCTTATTTGCAGCAGGGGGCAAAGGCTATGCAATTTGGTAAAACTAAATTTACTGGAAACTCTCTCCCTCTAGAATTTGCTCATAGGGGTTTGCGTTAGTCGAATTCCCGTATATCCACTCGCTGAATCAGTTCCTATGCGAATCACCTTGGGTTTCTGAAAACCCCACTCTAGCATACGTCCCGCCAAAAATTTGCTATTTACCCCTAAAACCTCCATAATATCTTTAGAAAACACCTTGCCGTTTGAATCCTTCTCAAAGTTTGTAAAAAATAACTTCTTGAGGTCATCTTGTTCCTCAATAGTTTCACGAGACGAAAGTCTAATTGATTCCGGAACAGACATATTTTTAATATATGGTTGCTTGATCATAATCCATATAAGCGCTTCGCTTGAATCAATAACTCGCTTCGCCAGATCGTCATCTGCCGGATAAATTTGGTTATCTATGTCCTCTGTTGCCCCTTCAATATATCTCGTGTTACTATCTAATTGACGCATACGACGCTCCATAAAACTAGCCTCGCATTCGCTGAATTTAGGAACATTATTGGTCGTGAAGTGAATCCGAGCCAGACTCGTGAATGTCTCCACTTGTCCGTAGAGTGGGCGACCGGCAATAGGATCGTTGCCCGTAATCTTTTTGATAATAGACATATCAATAAGCATACCCTTTCGTGGTTCGCTCACATACAAGAGTCTTTTGTCCTTGAGGGGCATAATTTGAGGGTTTGCGCCCCCAGCGTTTGTGTGCGTACTTACTGCTATATGATCTCCAGCCATAGTCCCTACATAGTTTCCAAAGGCTCGTGTAAAACCGTCAGCTCTCTTGCTCTTCCCGTTGCGACCTGTTCCCGTCTCAATTGTAAGAGTGTTATTTCCAAGACCGAATATGGCCAACATCATATCGTGTCTGAGCCAGTCTGCAACCCCAGGTTCGGGGTAAGGTTGTGTGAAATAGAATTTATCAACGATATCCACATTCTCTGGTTTGGTTTCTGGAATTGCGAACGGCACCGAATGTACGAAATAATATTCAGGGCTAAACTCCAGTTTTGTCTCGGTGAGCTTATCCCAGATGCCATTCTTGAAAAGCAGTTTTCCAATTGTCTTGAGCGCAGACTTGTTGAAATATTCTTGGTCGTCTGGAAGTTTGCACATAACTGCCCAAATCTCTTGGTTAGGTTTATGAGTTCCTTCGTACCTTGCTCCTGTTCCCTCAAATGTCTCCCACGATACCCGAATAAACGCACCATAGTTTTCTGCAACCCACTTACCTGTTGTCTTGTCGTAGATCATTCGCAAGTGTCCGCACATACGCACGTGCCCTTGATTCTTTTCGCAAATATATTCTAAAGCTTTTTGAGTAGTCATATCTTGAAAATTATCTGGATTCTCCACGGTTTCGGTTATTTCAAACGGTTCGCTTGTGAAATCGCAACACTCTGGGTCGCAACACTTTTGATAAATTTTATTATCAATAAATTTAAAATATACGTGGTTTGATTTGTGTGTGCGATTGATATTGAAACAGTAGTGTCCGTTTGTTATGATAGACCCGTTATCTTTAATTTTGCTCACTTGAGTCTTGCTATGATTGGGAACATATTTTTGAATAAGTTTTTGAATATCTTTTGGGTCCTTTGCGTCTATAGACTCCAGGCTCTTGGTTGCTTCAGGCGTGGGATCAAAGGATAGAAATTCATTTTCTGCGTTATGGACTACAGCATCCTTGCGACAATAACTCCATTGTCCAGTTAAGAAATCTCCACAGTCAGGAATCTTAGTTAGGTTCTTTGTGTGCTTTTTCGCACTCGTGCTGAAGAAGTGTGGATAACCTTTTGAAAAGGACGGAAAATAGGGAGCATATGCTTTCATAGCCTCCACCTCAGGGCTCATCTCATCCACATCCATCTGGTGAATTTTACGAGTATCAATTGCTATCGCATTACACGACTCATAGTGTTTTTGAAATTCTTTGAGTTGCTCAGAACTTGGGTTATTTTTGAAGTGAATCCACTCGTTCCCATATCCGTTGGGAAGCGAGGGCGTTTTCTTGCCGTCAGACTCTCGTATGTTAATTGGTATCCAGTTGATGCCATGTTTCTCAAGATAAGTGATCACCTCCATTCTATATACTTTACTTGATATTTTTTTATCTACCCAAAGTCGCACCCCCGCCTGATGTAAAGCTTCCAAGGGCTCATAACAACCCCTCATACTGGATGGGGGATAGTTGATAGTTTGTTCATGACTATTCTTTTATTCCCTTTACTTCCTTTACATTTAACATGCATGAAAAAAGTATATATAATTGGTCTCTTTTTGGGAAAGCTTAAAGAGGCTAGTTGGCCTGGATACTTGCCCCCAACTTCCCCCCAGTCAGTCCCGCCTATACCCCCCGCAAACTTTCTTTAAGCCCGTCAA
>Ga0208499_1000299_pt1 | contig 19794 bp, 28 predicted proteins | sample CryBogCBE07Jul09_FD_185504 | JGI IMG/M metagenome (GOLD analysis project Ga0208499, IMG submission 185504) | Freshwater microbial communities from Crystal Bog, Wisconsin, USA - CBE07Jul09 (SPAdes) (version 2) | ecosystem: Environmental > Aquatic > Freshwater > Lake | place: Crystal Bog... | reverse complement strand
GTTAAACACAACTCTACACTATCATCAATCAATACTTATGTTGCTAAGTTGAATAAAGAGATTATTGAACTTGGCAATAAGAAACAAAATTTGACGGAAGAAAATGATAAGTTAAAAGAATTGAAAACTGAGTTGGCATCTTATGTTAAACGCCAGGAAGAATTGTCTATTGAGAAACATTACCATGAATATGCTGCATCTTTGTTGAAAGATAATGGTATCAAGACCAAGATTATCAAACAATATTTGCCTATCATTAACAAGTTAGTCAACAAGTATTTGAAGGCCATGGACTTCTTTGTTAACTTCAACCTAAATGAAAACTTTGAAGAAACAATTAAAAGTAGGCATCGTGATGAGTTTACTTATTCCAATTTCTCTGAAGGTGAAAAGATGCGTATTGATTTGGCATTATTGTTTACATGGAGACAAGTTGCCAAAATGAAGAATTCCACAAATACTAATTTATTGATATTAGATGAGGTATTTGATTCGAGCCTAGATAGTGTAGGTACTGATGAATTTCTGAAATTGATACATGAAATGGGCACAGATACAAATATCTTTGTTATCAGTCACAAAGGCGACCAACTCTTTGAAAAGTTTAGGTCTATTATTAAATTCCAAAAAGTAAATAATTTTTCACAAGTGATTATATGAGCGAAATAAAACCAATTGATGGCGTCTTTAGATTAGATACAAGTGAGGCACTTACAGGTCAAGTTAAAGCTGTTGTAGAGAATATTAAAACATTTAAGTTGGTTGCTGAAACCGATCCAATACTACATGAACCAATACCACTTTTTGACTTCAAAAATCCACCTGTTGATCCAAATGAATTTGCTTCATCATTGGTGGAAACTTGCAAAAAAGAACAAGGCGTAGGATTATCAGCCAATCAATGTGGATTTAAGCACCGTGTGTTTGTAATGGGTGCAAACGATGACTATGTGGCATTTTTTAATCCTAAAGTATTAACAACCGAAGGTGAAGTTCATATGATGGAAGGATGTTTATCTTTTCCACTCCTTGGTTTGCACATCACACGACCTAAAAAGATTACCGTGGAATACCAAGATTACACAGGCGAAACAAAAAACATGACTCTGGATGGCATATCTGCAAGAGTTTTTCTCCACGAGCTTGACCACATGAATGGAATAGTGTATACTCAACTTGCAAAACCTATGGCGTTGAAATCAGGAATGGCCAAACGTCAGAAGATGCTCAAAAAAATTGCAGGTGCATATGCACAAATGATGAAACGTGAGAGTATAAAAAATGGCACAAACGCCTCCAGAACTAGTTGAAAAACAATGGAAAGAATGGCAGGAAAAAAATCCTGTTATTGACCATGTAGATACCGATGAACTTAAATCTAAGTTAATTGAAGACTTATCCTATGCGTCCAAAATGGATGTTAAAGAGTATACTTTGTATCAGAAATGGTGTGAAGTAAAAGAACGTTATCCTGTTGAGAATGTCTCTACACTTTGGGGTGATGAACTTCAAATGGTCAATAAAGACCAAAAAGAAATCATTGAGAAAGTAAAAACAAACTTTTGGATGCCAAAGAATCCAGATGATTATGAGAACTTGAAGCCTAAATTAGTATTGCATAATGGGCCATTGGCAGAAACATGGAATGCCATTCGCACTTTTTCTTCTACGATGAAGAACAATTCCAACATTGGTCGTAATCTATTCTATGCAGTCGTTGATGAAGTCACAGGAAACTATCTTGGTGTTATTTGTATATCATCTGACTTCTTAGACTTGACACCTAGAGATAATGCAATTGGATGGTCTAGGGACGTTAAGACACAACAAGGTATGATTAATCATACTGCAATTGGTTCTACAATCGTTCCATTGCAACCACTCGGTTACAATTACATGGGTGGTAAGTTGTTAGCATTATTATGTTTGGCCGATACAGTACAGAATGATTGGAAAAGACAATATGAAGACACTCTTGTTGGCGTTACTACAACGTCACTATATGGTAAAACAAAGGCAGGTGGATTATCCCAATACGATGGTCTCGAACATTGGCAGAAAATGGGATTCTCTAGTGGCTCAGTTGCTTTCGAACCTAAACGTTCTACTTCTAACATGGTTTATGATTGGATTAAAGAAAACCATACAAGAAAATACTTTGAATGGTGGGATGCCAAGAACACACAAGGACTTCCACTGAAACGTGACCACAAAAATCGTTCATTGAACTTTGCATATTCCAAACTTGGTATTCCTAAAGATTTGATTCGTACCGAACACCAACGTGGAATTTATTTTTCTCCTTTGTACAATAATACCAATGAATATCTCCGCAAAGAAATTGGTGATGATGCCTTGGTAAAATCTTTTGATACAAGTGAAGAAGCATTGACCAATATTTGGAAAACCAAATACGCTAAAGGCCGCATCAGGCAATTACAAAAGAAAAATACGGTATCATATGAAGGACTATTCTATGATGACCTAATTTATTTGACTTGGAACGAAACCAAGGCCAAATATTTGCCACAGGTTGGCAGATAGTCAAGTATACCACAATTATGCTTGACATATCATATACATAAGTGTATGATAGTGATTCTAGTGACGCAAAACTAGGAATTTTTTATTTTATTAGGAGTTATATTATGAGCAAATTATCCGCAAAAACACGTATGTTGAACACTTTGAAGAAAACAAGTGGTTACAACACATTTACTACCAAGCAAGCACAAGTTCGTTTTGGTATCAGTAACGTTGCGGCTCGTATTGACGAACTACGTCAAGAAGGCAATTGCATTTACACAAACACACGTATCCTTGAAGATGGTCGTAAGATTTCTTACTACCGCTTGGGCAATCCAACTAAGGCTATGATTAAATCTGCTTTGAGTGCAGGTCATTCTTTTACTGCTTAATTGCAGACACGGGAACCGCTAGTCGGTTCCCTTCTTTTTATATCTTGGAGTCTACATGGAAATTTCAATTAAAACAGAAGAACTAAGAAAGTATAGTATCTTCGTTGCAACACCAATGTATGGTGGGCAAAATCATGGTCTCTACATGAAAGCATGTTTAGACTTACAAGGTCTTTGTATGCAATACGGCATTCAAGTCAAATTCTCATTCCTTTTCAATGAGTCCCTAATTACAAGAGCTCGTAACTATTTGGTTGACGAGTTCATTCACCGTTCCGAGTGTACACATTTATTGTTTATTGACTCTGACATTAACTTTAATCCACAAGATGTTATTGCAATGTTGGCATTGGATAAAGATGTTATCGGTGGTCCTTATCCTAAGAAAGCAATCAAGTGGCGTTCTGCTGTTGCAGCACTTAAAAAGAATCCTGACCTTGAACCTCAAACACTTGAAAAAGTTGTTGGAGACTTTGTATTTAATCCTGTTAAAGGTACTGCACAATTCAACGTTACAGAACCATTAGATGTACTAGAAATTGGTACAGGTTTCATGATGGTTAAACGTGAAGTGTTTGCAAAAATGGAAGAAGCCTATCCAATGATTCGTTACAAACCAGACCACGTTGGCCAAGCCAACTTTGATGGTTCACGTTACATTCATGCTTTCTTTGATACAGTTATTGACAGCAAAGACTCTATCACTGGTGGTGGTACAGACCGTTATTTGTCAGAAGATTATATGTTCTGTCAAATGTGGCGTAAATTGGGTGGACAAATTTGGTTGTGTCCTTGGATGCGTACTGCACACATTGGTACATATCATTTCCATGGTGATATGCCTGCTGTTGCCAATTACGTTGGAGAAATGTGATGACTGAATTCACCGTAGTTGATGATAAAGTTTATAAAGACTTGATTGAAAAATCACAATCAGCATCTACTGGTGGACGTAAGTTTGATGGTGGCAAACTAGAATATGGTTTGTTGCCACCATTAGCACTCAAGGCTACAGTAGAAATTCTGACATTTGGTGCTCAGAAATATGAGAGAGATAATTGGAAAAAAGTTCCTGATTCTAAGCGTAGGTACTTTGATGCACTTCAAAGACACCTATGGGCTTGGAAAGAAGGTGAACAAAACGATTCAGAAACTGGTAAGAATCACTTGGCTCACGCCATGTGTTGCTTGATGTTTTTGTATGAACATGATATAATGTATTCTTTAGATAATGGAGATGTGAAATGAAACTTTCAAATGAGACACTAAGTGTGTTAAAAAACTTTTCTGGAATCAATCAAGGTATTGAATTCAAAAAAGGCAACAAACTGACCACTGTATCGGCAGGTAAAACTGTCCTTGCACAGGCAACAATCAAAGATGAATTCCCTCAGGACTTCTGTGTGTATGACTTGAATCAATTCTTGTCCGTACATTCTTTGTTTAAGAATGGTGTAGAATTGGAGTTTGATGACTCTAATGTTACATTCAAAGGTGACCGCAGTAAGATTAAATATCGCATGACTGCCAAGAACATGATTGTTACTCCTCCAGATAAGACTATCAGTTTGAATCATGTTGATTGTAGTTTCACAATGACTGAATTGGATCTTGCTGAGATTATGAGAGCTGCAAGTGTCCTATCATCTCCACACATTGCTGTTGAATCAGATGGAGAAACCATTAATCTTGTCACATTTGATGCAAACGATGATGCACAACACACCAATTCAATTCAAGTTGGTGAAGGTAATGGCAAAAAATACCGTGTAGTATTCAAAACAGAAAACTTCAAAATGATTCCTGGTGCTTATGATGTTCAAATTTCTTTCAAAGGTCTAGGACACTTCAAGAACGCTAAAGAAGATATTCAGTATTGGATTGCCTTCGAATCTAAAGAAAGTAAGGTGTAATATGGTTGATAAGGTACAAACCTTATTTGGTGACTTTGACGAAAAACAATTGAAAGCGCTCAAAGGTTACATTGACGAATTGGTGTTCAATATGACACGCCAAAAAGCAAACACTCAATCTATGAGTGATATCATTGCTCTTGCAAATGATGAGTTGAAGATACCAAAGAAAATCATCCGTAAGATGGCCAAAATTCAGTATAACCAATCTTTACCTGAAGAAGTAGCCGAATTCAAAGAACTTGAAGCATTAATAGAAGGGATTAAAGATGTTAAGTAAGATTGCCAATTTTCTAAAATTAAAAACAGTAACTGTTCCTCCACAAAAACCTGTGGAAGAAACACCAAAAATTACAACTACTATGGAAATTCCAGCAGTTGATGCTTCATTGACAGGAATTAAACCTGTTGTAGATGAACCTGTTACATTTCAACATGCACAAGTAGAAACTGTTACTGAACCTGCACCAAAAGCTAAACGTAAAGCGCCAGCAAAAACTGCAGCCAAGAAAACACCTGCAAAGAAGACAACTAAAAATGCAAAATAATACTAGGAGGTCCTTTGCTAAAACATTAGGACTTGCCAGTATGTTTGCAGTAGGTGTTGCAAGTTATAAAGAAGAAAAAGAACGTATCGTATATAAACAAGATGAGTTACCAACAAAAGAGTTGGAAGAACAACTTAACGGCAAACGGGTATTGCAAATAAATGCAACATACGGTACACCAAAACCAAGGACATCAAATTCCTTATATGTTATTGGATTTGGTGATGAATATGTGGAAGGCACAAAAAAAGAAGTAAGTGTGAATATTGTGCCTGGTCCTAATGGTAAACTTTATGTCAAAGAGAATGACATTTGGCGTAAAGTGTGATACAATGAATTTTTATTATATTATGAGGTTTTTGAATGAGCGAACACATTTTGTGGGTGGAGAAGTATCGTCCGAAAACAATTGAAGACTGTATACTTCCTGACTCTTTGAAAGCAACTTTCCAAGAGTATGTAAATCGTAAAGAGATTCCCAATCTCTTATTGTCTGGCACTGCCGGTGTCGGTAAAACTACCGTTGCAAAGGCTCTCTGTGAAGAAGTCGGTTGTGACTACATTGTAATCAATGGCTCAGATGACTCTGGCATTGATGTCCTTCGGAACAAGATTAAGAACTATGCATCATCTGTCTCCTTGATGGGTGGTCGCAAAGTTGTTATCATTGATGAGGCAGATTATCTAAATCCAAATTCAACTCAACCTGCGTTTCGTGGAGTGATTGAGGAGTATGCTTCTAATTGTTCTTTCATTTTTACATGTAATTTTAAGAACAGAATCATGGATGCAATTCATTCACGTTGCACCTGTATTGACTTCAAACTCAATGGTTCTAAAGCAAAGATGGCATCAGCCTTCTTCAAACGTGTTGAGTATATCTTAGAAAAAGAAGGTGTGACGTATGATAAACCAGTGGTTGCGGAAATTATTACTAAGCATTTCCCTGATAATCGCCGTATTCTTAACGAGCTTCAGCGGTATAGTGTTGGTGGTACAATTGATAAAGGTCTTCTCGCATCAGTTTCCGATGTGCAGTTAACAGACCTTATCAAGGCCTTGAAGTCTAAAGACTTTGCAAATGCTCGTAAATGGGTCACTAACAATCTGGATAATGATCCAACTAAAATTTACCGTAAACTATATGATGGTCTGTACGAACTTCTCCAACCTAATTCTGTTCCTCAATTGGTCTTACACTTGGCTAAGTATCAACATCAGGCAGCGTTTGTTGCGGACCATGAAATCAACATGATTGCCTGTCTAACAGAAATTATGGTAGATTGTGAGTTTAAGTAATGCCAGACTTATTCAAAGAAATAGTTCCATCTATTCTTCAAACCAAGAAGAATGTATTTGACGGTGATTATAAAGACTACAAAGCCTTTATGGTCAACCGTGCTCTGTCCTATCACATGGATTGTGTTCTATATGCAAATGAAATGAACATACGTCCAGGTCTTGATTCTGACATGCAATATCAGTATCTTCTAAATACAATCAGGTCTGTAAAACGGAAGTTTCAACCGTGGCAGAAAACAGAGGTCCTGAAAGATTTAGAATGTGTGAAAGTGTATTTTGGTTATTCAAATGAAAAGGCCAAAGACGCATTACGTATTCTCAATGAAGACCAAATCGCTGAAATAAGAGCAAAAACAAATATAGGCGGAGTGAATAATAATGATAGGAATACAAGACTTAGTTGAGGTAACACTAGTAGAAGCTGATGATTTTTTGAAGGTACGTGAAACTTTAACTAGAATAGGTGTCGCATCCAAAAAAGACAAAACACTATACCAATCGTGCCATATTTTGCACAAGCAAGGTAAGTATTACATTGTCCATTTCAAAGAATTGTTTGCATTAGATGGCAAACCAACAGACTTAACAGAGAATGATTTATCTCGTAGGAATGCCATTGCTAAGCTTCTACAAGATTGGGGTTTAATTAAAGTTGTTATACCTACTCAAATTGAAACACCAGTTCCTATCTTTATCAGTCAAATAAAGATAATCTCACACAAAGAGAAGAATGAGTGGCAATTAGTACCGAAATATAACATCGGTTCTAAGAAAAAACCTTGACAATTAGTATAAATACTGATAGTATTGGCCCACCTTAGGGCTGTTTGACGTTCACGGTTAAAGGCGTCCGAGAGATTTCACTACCACTCGTTAGTTGGTCCAGTATAAAGTAAGCTGGAAAACGATATGCCTTCGGGGTATCAAATTTTATTAACTCGCTTATTAAGGAGAACTTATGACATACATTAAAGATATGTTGGGTAATGACTTTTTTACCAAATTTCAACCATTCACAATTGGTTTCGATGATACCGTAAGACTACTATCTCAAACAGTAGAACAGGCTCAAAAGGCCACGGGGTATCCACCATACAATATCAAACAAGTCAAAGAAAACAAATACGTCATCGAGATGGCGGTTGCTGGCTTTGCCAAATCTGATATTGAAGTTACTTTAGAAGGTAACAAATTGGTTATCAAGGGTGCTACCAAAGATAATGAAGGTGAAAACTATCTATATCAAGGTATTGCCAATCGTGCATTTGAAAGAACTTTTACATTAAATGATAAAATTGAAATCAAAGATGCCGAGATGGTTAATGGTATGTTGAGAGTTTGGTTGGAAAATATGGTCAAAACACAGGATGCTATCAAGAAAATTGGTATCAAATCTAAAGATGAATAATTGGTGGCCTGTTTCCGATGAAGAATGGGAACGCTTAAATTATCCAGAAAAATTTAAGTAATCTCTAGGGGGCTTGACAAGTCCCCTTCTCTATGATACAATCATTTCATTATGAAAAAAGTTGTGGAAAAACCAATCAAGTTACGAAGCCGAGTGAACCCTACGGAGTTCTTTTGGACTTATTCGTCTTGGGATTCTAACTTTGTTGACGGTGTGGAATTTCTACCCGTTGCAAGGTTTGATCCTTCAGATAATCGTATTCATCAATTACATTATGTTCGTAAAGACTCTTTGGAGAAAGTGAAAAATGGCTAAAAAATTATATCTGGTTGAAACTGTATCAATGTTTCGTATGCGTTATGTGATTGAAGCAGATGAAGAAAGCCATGCTTTAGATGAAGTAACAATTCACGCTACTGGTGGTGAAGAACTTGAGGAGTTTTCACAGAAACATTTGGATGAAGTGATTGTATCCTCACAAGAAATTTCTGATGAGAAATACATGAAATTATTTGATGAAGATAACCATTATTTGTCCAGGTGGACCGATGATGAAAAGCGTAAGTATATCAATAAAATTGATTACAATAAATAAATTCTCTGGCGTTAGTTCAATGGATAGAACAGTAACCTTCTAAGTTATCAATAGGGGTTCGATTCCCTTACGCCGGACCAAACAAAGGAAAATTATGAGTGTAACTATTAAAAATTTAGAAAGTGCATTGGCAGGTGAGTCACAGGCACATATCAAGTATAGGTATTTTGCCAAGATTGCTCGTGAAGAAGGTTATGAAGATGTTGCAAAACATTTTGAAGAAACTGCTGACCAAGAAATCAAACATGCATGGGGTCATTTAGAATTATTGCTTGGTAAACCAAACACCAAAGAATGTTTACAAATGGCAATTGATGGTGAAACATATGAATATACTCAAATGTATCCAACAATGATGAACGAAGCGATTGTTGAAGATAATCAACAAGCAGCTTTAGAAGCTCAACATCAAATTGATGAGAGTAAAGAACACGCAAAACAATTCCGTGCAGTTCTACAAAAAGCAGAGAAGCGTTTTGCTGCTTTGAAGAAGGTTGAAGAACGTCATGCTAATGCTTATAAAGTTGTATTGGAGAAACTATAATGGAACACGTATGCGTTGTTTGTGGCCATGTCCACGATGAAGAAACTGAAGGTAAATGGGAAGAATTGTCTGAAGACTTTACATGTCCCGAATGTGGCGTAGGTAAAGAAGATTACGAATTGATTTAAGGGATTACGACCGTAGCATAGAGGTAGTGCCGAGAACTCATAATTCTTACGGGGTTGGTTCGAATCCAACCGGTCGTACCATATATTATGAAACAAAAATTTATTGACGCTTACATGGATGTTGCAAAGAGATTTGCAGAATTATCCACAGCAAAACGATTGCAGGTTGGTGCTATCATTGTAAAAGATGATAGGATCATTTCAATTGGTTATAATGGAATGCCATCAGGTTGGACAAATGAATGTGAAAATGAAGTTTGGAATGCCTATGGTCGTGCTGAATTGGTAACAAAGACTGAAGTTATTCATGCCGAAGCCAATGCTATTGCCAAACTTGCCAAATCTCCTGAGTCTGGAACTGGTGCCACAATGTTCCTAACTCACGCCCCTTGCATCCATTGTGCAAAGCAGATATTCACTGCAGGCATCACAAAAGTTGTTTATGGAGAAGATTACCGAGACAAAGACGGTGTTGCTTTTTTACAACAGTGTTCGGTAGAGGTTGACAAACACTCTAAATAGGCGTATAATCCTCATTTTGAAGGAGTGCCTATGTCTATTAAGATTGTTGGAAGTCCAGATAAAGATTTCACACCCTATATCCATAGGGCTGGAAAATTCTTCTCTGATAGTTTGTTAACCAAACAAATGCAGGATTATACAACCATAATTGTGAAATTTAATAAAAAATTACAAGATTATGGTTCAGCAGGTGTTGAAGGATATAATTCTAGGAATATGCCTAGAGAATTTTTAATTGAAATAAACCCACACATTGGTGCTTATAACATATTAAAAACCTTGGCACATGAGATGGTTCACGTTAGGCAATTTGCCTATGGTCACACCAATGAAACATTGAGTAAGTGGCACGACCTAAAGATTGATTCGGATGACCTAGATTATTGGGATCATCCTTGGGAAATAGAAGCTCACGGCATGGAAGCAGGTTTATTAACTAAATTTGCCGTACAAGAAAGACTGTGGGAAGTTTTGGCTGAGTTTAGAAACCCAGCAGAACCTGTTAGAAAACAAAAAATAAAATGGAAGAATGTAGGTTGAAAGAAAATTTTGCCTATATACAAGTATTAAGTAAAAGGAATTATGTTGTTTAATTTGTCCAAACCCTCAATGTTAGCCTATGCATGTCGCACGCCATTTATTGGTAGCGATAATCAGTCATGGGAACATGGCACGGGGGTTGTGGAGTAAGTTAAAGACTAAAATCTAAAACTAAAGTTCACAAACCCCACCCTAAAAAAGTGGGGTTTTTTGTTGTTTCCATACAACAAAAGTGTTGACAAAGACCATCGAGTCTGTTACACTCCAACCTGTTCATTAAAAATTAAGTGTAGTTATACCCCCTTCGCCAAGTTGGTAAGGCATCGGATTTTGATTCCGACATTCGGTGGTTCGAGTCCATCAGGGGGTGCCATATAAAAACACATTCGCAACCACATGGGAGTGAGATATCCTCGGGGAGTGTGTTTCTATACGGCAATGGAAGATAATGCAGCTGGGTAGGCCGGCGACCAGCCTTGAAAACTGGGTTCTGAGAAATCGGATGGGGTTCGACTCCTCTATCTTCCGCCAATATTAAGGAGATTATTATGCCAGGTGTATTTCTTGTAAGTGACACACACTTCGGTCACGCTGGGGTGTGTCGTTTCACTGGTAAAGATGGTGTTACAAAGCTTAGACCATGGACTGATCCTGATGAGATGGATGAAGAAATGGTCAGGCGTTGGAACGAAAGAGTAAGACCAAACGATAAAGTTTATCATCTTGGTGATGTGGTGATTAATCGTAAAGCTCTTAAAATTATGAATAGGCTTAACGGAGATAAAGTTCTTATTCGTGGTAACCATGATATCTTTAGAGATGATGATTACCGCCAATACTTTAGAGAGCTTCGTGCTTATCATGTTATGAGAGGTATGATTCTTAGCCACATTCCACTTCATACAGATAGTATCGGTCGTTTTGGTACCAACATCCACGGTCATACCCATGACAGGCGTGTAATGATTGGTGATGAAATCGATATTAGATATCATTGTGTATGTGTGGAACAAACAGACTATACTCCTATTCTTTTTGAAGATGTTGTAAAACGGATTCAAGCAGAAGGTGGTGAAGTTGATTTCAGACAGCATGGAAATAGAGCCATGTAAGGTTAGGTGGCAGAGCGGCCCAATGCATCGGATTGCAAATCCGTAAAACCGTCGGTTCAAATCCGACCCTAACCTCCAACGTCTTCATCATGTTCTATTAAAGTGTCTAGGTCAAAATCTCCATAGTGGTAATCATCTAAGATTTCTAACATGAGATTCATAACTGTGATGTTGTTTTGAAAATTTAGTAGCTCGTTTTCTCTTTGTTTGAGTTTCATTCTGGTGAAAGTTTTTATAATATTTTCACCTTCTTTTTTAATCCTAATTTTTTTAAGTATAATTTTAAGTTTTCTAATGAATTCATTACATAACTGAATATCACCTTCAGTATTTCTTAGTGCTTGTCTAATATCGTTTTTCATTTTCAATATCAGGTCATCAAATTCAGGATTAATCTGTTGAGTAAAATGAGAAACCATATTAGAGAGTCGCTCTAAAGCTTGAGTTCTTATCGTAACATCTTCGTAGTATTTTCCAGTTTCATCGTATTCTTTTCTACGATTTGGATTGCTCAAGACTTCATAAGCAAGTTTGATTCTTTTGAATCTTTCTTCATCACCACCTTTATCGGGGTGATGCTTTTGAGCCATTGACCTATACTTTTGTTTTATTTCTTCATCAGTACAATTTGGTGTTAGCTCTAATTCATCATATAAGTTCATTTGGACCTCTTGGAGTATCAAGTATTTATTGTGTTGTTTTGATACAACATGTTGCTAAAATACAACAAGATTCCTGTTGACAAATCCTGTGGTCCTGATACAATGGACTCATGTTCAGTTGATAAGGAATTAAATGATAACAGAAAAAGAAATCAAGTTCTTAAAAGATTTTGGATATAAAGTTTTTGAAGTAACAGGATGGAAAAACGGAACACATTGCTTTGACTATATTGGAAATGCAAAAGGTATCCGTAAAATTTGTCCTGCTTACACTCCACACAAAGGAGAAACAAAAGCTTGGGAAGCAGTTCTAAAATTTCATAAAGAAAATGTTGGTTCTGTTGTTTAATTACAACAAATTTGCTTGACAAATTGACCAGTTCTGATACAATGGACACCTGTTCAGTTGATAAGGAGAGAAAAAAATGAAATGTACGAAATGTAGTAAGTGGCATTTTTTCACAAATCCATGTGAACCGAATTTCAAAAGGTAAGTAAAAAAGTGGTACCATCGTGTACCACTTTCGAGAGTTCATTAAAAAGTTAAGTGTAGTATGCACGGTTCGTCTATCGGTTAGGACACAAGCCTTTCACGTTTGTAAGACGGGTTCGATTCCCGTACCGTGTACCATACTAAAGTATATTAGGTTACCTAAACCATTAGGTGGTTGTTGCGTTGGATGTCCTGCCGAGGACATAACAAAACAATTACACGAAAGCTAGTGACATTAAGAAATTTTTGTCCGAGGTTGGCCGATGGAGAATTTAGGAAGTAATGACCGTACAGGCCTATAACAGACGTTGTTATAGTGTAGAGATAGATGTACAATGGTTCCTAATGTATTTTAGTATGGTATCATTTGTTTTGCTGACGTAAGCCATGGGGGAAACGTCAACCCTGAGTAACTGCGTATATAAACGGTACGTCTAGCTAGCAATTCCGTTGAGCGTAGCAAATAGTGCGTCAGCAAAACAAATGATATTGGTCTTAAAGTGTTCATGGACGCACGTTGGCTTGTCACGCCAAAAGAGGGGGATCGTTACCCCCTAAGACCGCCAGTTTATGTCCCGATGTTTCCACGGTGAGTTCGCAACTCATGGCAGTGAACAGGTTAAATTCCTGTAGGGACGCCAATTTGGAACGTTAGCTCAGTTGGAAGAGCAGTAGACTTTTAATCTATTGGTCGTGGGTTCGAGCCCCGCACGTTCCACCATATAAAAACATATTACTAAGAGTCCAGGTTCAGAGCGTGGCATAGTGTGTTTCTATATGGAGAAATTAGTTTAGTGGCAAAACCGCGGGTTGTGATTCCGTTATCACGAGTTCGATTCTCGTATTTCTCCCCAAGAATATTCCACAGTAGCACAGCGGTAGTGCAGTTGACTGTTAATCAATTGGTCGTAGGTTCGATCCCTGCCTGTGGAGCCAAGTATATGGATAGTGAGTAGCATTGGCGACTGCACCGGACTGTAAATCCGGCACCTTACGGTATACGGGGTTCGAATCCCTGACTATCCACCAAATTTTGCCCTTCTAGTATAATGGCATTACACCTGTTTTGTAATCAGGTTATGGCAGTTCGATTCTGTCGAGGGGCACCAGTTTTTCCGTGTGTAGGCTAGTCTGGTCAAGTCACTCCGTTTGGGGCGGAGAGAGCGCAGGTTCGAATCCTGCCACACGGACCAATTCTTCTATCTTGAATTCCCTTGATGTTGTCCAATGTGTATTGGAAAAAGGAATTGTATCAGATAGTTTATAGAGTAATTGATAAGAGTTTTCTTGTTCCATTTTAGTATTTATGGGGGATTGGCGTAATTGGGAACGCAGTAGCTTTGCAAGCTTCAGTCAGGAGTTCGAATCTCCTATTCTCCACCATTCATAGTGACGTAGCTCAACCGGCAGAGCAGTTCCTTCATACGGAAAAGGTTGGGGGCTCGGTTCCCTCCGTCACTACCAATTTCGGTCCTTAGTAAAATGAATATTACACTGTGCTACGAACGCAGAAGTGGGAGTTTGATTCTCTCAGGACCGGCCAAGTTAAATACTCCGTTAGCTCAATGGTAGAGCACTCGACTGATAATCGAGCGACACAAGTTCGATTCTTGTACAGAGTACCATGTATTTTGCACAGTAGTTCTCAGAACTCATGTTCTTATAAATATCCATAAAGGAGAATTAAAACATGAAAACGAAAACTTCTGGTAAAAATTTCCAAGGACTAATAGAATATAATAAACAAAGACAAATTTCTTTAGAAGATATTCTTGTGGAAAATTCAAGTTATGCAAGACATAATCTGAAAAGAAGAATACTGCAAGAAAATCTAATTGAATATAAATGTTCTTGTTGTGGTATTAAAGATACTTGGAATGAAAAAAAACTTGTGTTGCAATTGGATCACATTAACGGTGTGAATAACGACCATAGATTAAAAAATTTAAGGTTTCTTTGTCCCAATTGTCATTCACAACAAGACACATATGCGGCCAAAAACAGATTTAATCCTGATAGACAGCCAAAAAAATATGTGTAATAATATGTCTCGGTAGCTCAATTAGGCAGAGTAGGGGTCTCCAAAACCCAAGGTTGGCGGTTCGATTCCGTCCCGAGATGCCAATTAGTAACAAAGGTGGTCAATATGAAAAATTTCGACATAGAAGAAGTTAAAGCATTCCTTGCAAAACAAGGACCAGATACTAAAGTGTATCTTGGTGCTGATTCTGAAAGAGTGAGAGTGAACGGTGTTTGGTATGCCGACTATGCTTTAGCTGTTGTCGTGCATATTGATGGCCGTCATGGTTGTAAAATTTTTGGTTATGTTCAACGTGAGTTAGATTATGACCACAAAAAAAGTAAACCTGCTATGCGTCTGATGACCGAAGTTTACAAAGTTTCAGAATTGTTTCAAACATTGGCTGAAGTTTTGGAAAACTTCCATGTTGAAGTGCATTTAGACCTTAATAAATCTGATTTACATGGTTCTTCTTGCGTTGTGCAACAGGCCATTGGATATATAAAAGGAACATGTAATGTAACTCCAATGGTCAAACCAGATGCTCCAGCAGCATCGTTCTGTGCAGACCGATTGAAAAGAATTCTTACAGAACAAGAACATGCGGGTATGATGTAATGGTAACCTGTGACCTTGCCAAGGTTAATATGCGAGTTCGATTCTCGCTACCCGCTCCATCTAATGCGGAATCGTTGTAGAACGAGTTAAGATTCCCTCTTAATATCTTGGTGCAACTCCAAGATTCCGCTCCAATTGCCTTGTTAACTCAGCGGTAGAGTGTCTCCCTTACAAGGAGAAGGTCGGCAGTTCGATCCTGTCACGAGGTACCAATATGCAAACTTAGCTGATGTGGTCATAGCAGTGGTCTGAAGAACCATAGAAAGAGGTTCGATTCCTCTAGTTTGCACCAAATATGCCCCGATGGTGGAATTGGTAGACACGGTGGTCTTAGAAGCCACTGCTTCGGCATCCGAGTTCGAGTCTCGGTTGGGGCACCAATTAATACTACACTTAATTTAATGCGAGTATGGTGAAATAGGTAGACACAAGAGACTTAAAATCTCTCGCTTTAATAGGCGTGCCAGTTCGATTCTGGCTACTCGCACCAAAGTCATAAAATTGAAATAGAAAACGTGTATATATACTTATAGCAGGCTGGTGAAACGGTATCACAGAGGACTCATAATCCTCAGTTCCTAGTTCGATTCTAGGGCACTGCAACCAATTTATTGCGGGATTAGTTTAGTGGCAAAACTGGAGATTTCCAATCTTATGTCGTCAGTTCGATTCTGACATTCCGCTCCAATATTTTTATAGGTCTTGTTATGAAAAAGGTAATGTTCATTCTCAAGCGCAGAGAAGATTACAATGCTGTGCTACACCAAAACATAGGTCTTAGCACAGGCCTATACAACTCGGCATCTTTTATGAACCAGATGCTGCGTAATTCAGGAGTACATTCTAATTTATACGTTGTTGAAGATAACAACAGAATTGATGCTCTCGTTAGTGCATATAAACCAACTCATGTTATTATTGAAGCATTGTGGGTTGTGCCATCTAAATTTGCAGTATTGCAAAAACTTCATCCTAATGTTAAATGGATTATTCGTTTACATTCAGAGATGCCTTTTATGGCCGGTGAAGGTATGGCAATGGATTGGATTTCAGAATACTCTTGCTTCAAAAACGTTTACATTGGTGTAAATGCACCACGTATGATGCATGAAGTTGAAACAATTTTGAAAACTAAGCATTCTAAATTATTAGATGAAAAAATAATCTATCTTCCTAATTATTATCCGCAAAATTATGTAAAGAAAGAATTCAATAGAGATAAAGATACAATTGATATTGCATGTTTTGGTGCAGTAAGACCTTTGAAAAATCATCTAGTTCAGGCTGTTGCTGCAATAGATTTTGCAAACAAAATTGGTAAGAAACTAAACTTTCATGTAAACGCTGGTCGTATTGAAATGAAAGGTGATGCAGTTATTAATAATCTTAGAGGTTTGTTTGAACAACTTTCCGATTCTGGTCACCAATTGATTAATCACCAATGGACACCAAGAGAACAATTTTTAGAATTGTGTGCAAACATGGACATTGGTTTACAAGTTTCATTTTCTGAAACATTTAATATTGTTGGTGCAGACTTAATTAGTCAAGGTGTTCCATTGATTGGTAGTAAAGAAATACCTTGGTCTTCTATTTTATACAATGCTGATCCAACAGATAGCAAAGATATTGCAGATAAACTAGAATGTGCTTACTATCATCCAAAAATTAACGTATGGGTCAACCAGCGCTTGTTGACTAAGTACACAAATAACACCAGAAAAATCTGGACTAAATATTTCCTTTAAGGAGTTTCGTATGTCACATCACATGGTAAAAAGACACAAATGGGTTAATGGTATTTTAGAATCATATAGCCACTTCTTTGGTTCATTCGAAGAAGCTAAAAACTTTGCAAACATATCTGATGCTGATACAGCAAAAGTATATGATGAAAATGGTCAGTTGCTACATGAAGTACAACCTAGCACTCAAAATACCTACGCTTAATTATCTAACATATTTTATGTAGATGAGCAATATGCCCATGGCTATTGCCCATAATCCAGCAAAAAACAACAATAGAATTTTTATTGGCAATTCAAGTAAGAAGTCCGAAAAGGACATTGTTTCGACTTCTTCATTCTGATTCTCGTTTGAATTCTTCATCTTGCCTCTTTATTTCTTCTTCCATTTGTTCTAATTCTAACAAACGGATTCGTTTACGTTCTGCTTGATGTTGTTTAATAATTTCTGGTTCTAATTCTGGCCATCTCTGTTTTCTATCATGTGAAATATATGCCATCAATAGAGTCATTGTTATTCCAATAATGAAAATAAAACCTCCATAACTTAACTCTGTCATATACAATCTCATTTTTTGGCGTCTACGTTCAGCTACTTTTGCTTCTTCACGGAGTTTTCTAGTCAACAATACCTTCTGTTGACCACCTATCTCTTTCATCATTTCACTAACATCAGTCCAAAGAGCACCTAATTCTGGAGGACTTTGGAATATCATCATTTCACGCAATTCAGTTGCCATTTGTTCCAATTGTTTTTTCATAATGACTAGTTGCAATGCACGGCGACCTAAACTTTGCTCACCTTCATAAATTTCTTCACGGTTCTTACGTTCTTCTTCTTCAATTACTGCCATGCACTTATTCATGTTGTCAAAGAAGTCACCAAGATAATTTGCCAGTTCTTGGTAGATACCAGCAGTTTCACCTTGTTTTTTGTTTAACTCAATGACACGATTCTTTTCTTCAATGTATGCATTACGTTGAGCAGTAGTGGCAGGTTTATCTTTATGATTATTTGCAAATTGCTCGTCAAGATCCTTCAGGACAGATTTAACATCTCCTGCAGCACCTTTGATATCTTTATAAAGTTGGCAACCTTTCTTTACGGCCGACACAGCCGCATTTGCCATTGCAAACAATGTTATTGGATCCATTCAACCACTTTGTTATAATTAGAATATTATGGTAAAGATGGCACGAACATATTGCATGTTCTGATGAATTCAAGTATACTAGATATTTATCCTCAAACTATTATGGAGTGAATTATGAGTATTATGGTATTAAAATTGACAAGCGGAGAAGACGTTCTAGGTGATGCAGAGATTATCCAAGGTGAATGGCATATTAAAAATCCTGTGGGCATTGCAGTTGTAAGAGGTAAAGATGGCCAACCAAATGTAGGACTTGCACCATTTCCGTTACATGCACCACAAAAGAAAGATTCGGCCATTGACATTTCGCCTGCAAGTGTAGTATACTCTTATGTGCCTGCACAAGAATTCATTGATAATTACAATCAAGTCTTTGGATCAGGTATTGTTCTTCCAACACCAAAACAAATTATTACAGGTTAATGACTAATTTCTACACTAACGTACAATGCTTTGGTAATTCTATTCTTTACCGAGGCATTATGGATGGCAAGAGAGTCAATCAAAGAATTGATTATCAGCCATCTCTTTATATCCCTTCACGCAAAACAGCCGGTTCTTTTAAGTCTCTTGATGGTACTCCATTAGACCGTAAAAAGTTTGATGACATTAGAGAGGCCAAAGAGTTCACTAAGAAGTATGATGGCATTCCAGGTACACCAAAAATCTATGGTAATACTCGTTATGAGTATGCCTTTATTGGTGAACAACACCAAGGCATGGTTGAATGGGATCAAGATAAGATTTCAATTGCAGTAATTGATATTGAGGTCGGTTCAGAGAATGGTTTCCCTGACCCATATCAAGCAAACGAACCAATCACTGCTATTTGTATCAAGTACGTTAATGGCACAACATTCGTTTTTGGTTGTGGTGATTATGAAGTTCAAGGCGATGAAGTTTATTTCAAATGTAAAGATGAATGGACTCTTTGCAAGAAATTCATCCAACAATGGTGTCACATGACACCTGATGTTCTGACTGGTTGGAATACAAAGTTCTTTGATATTCCGTATTTGGTTAACCGTTTTCGCAAGATTCTAGGTGAAGATGAAACTAAACTTCTTTCTCCATGGAAATACATTGGTAGTCGTCAAACAACTATTAATGGCCGAACGATGACTGCATATGATTTGATGGGCGTTGCATCGTTAGATTATATTGAATTATACAGATGGTATGCTCCTGATGGTAAATCTCAGGAGTCTTATCGTTTGGATGCCATTGCAAATGCAGAGATTGGTGAAAACAAATTATCTTATGATGAGTATGACAATCTACACCAATTGTATCGATTAAACTTTCAAAAGTTCATTGAATATAACATCAAAGACGTTGAGTTGATTATTCGTTTGGAAGATAAGTTGAAGTTGATTGAATTGGCTTTGACTTTGGCTTATGATACAAAGTGTAACTATGAAGATGTGTTTGCACAGACTAGAATGTGGGATGCATTGACATATAATCGTTTGATGCAAGATAGTATTGTTGTTCCACCACGTGACGTACAAGAAAAAGATGGCGCATTTGAAGGTGCATATGTTAAAGAAGTTCAAGTTGGTGCACACAATT
>Ga0208499_1000297_pt1 | contig 19889 bp, 27 predicted proteins | sample CryBogCBE07Jul09_FD_185504 | JGI IMG/M metagenome (GOLD analysis project Ga0208499, IMG submission 185504) | Freshwater microbial communities from Crystal Bog, Wisconsin, USA - CBE07Jul09 (SPAdes) (version 2) | ecosystem: Environmental > Aquatic > Freshwater > Lake | place: Crystal Bog... | reverse complement strand
ACTGCAACGGTAAATTACACAATTACTTCAACACAAAATGGTTTTTCAGTAGGGCCTGTTAGCGTTGCTAACGGCGTTGTTATTACGATATCAGCGGGCTCTCGCTGGGCAATTATTTAAGGAAAACACATGGCATCTTCAATCAATGCTTCAACTTCTGGTCCCGGTGGAGTCATTACCACTGCGGATAACAGTGGTATTCTAAACCTGCAATCTGGTGGTAACACTGTTGCTACAATAAATTCTAGCGGGTTACAAGTTACAACATTAAATTCTTCTACTGTACCAACCGCAGCTGGTACTGTAATGGTTAGCGGTAATATGCCAGCGTTTAGTTATTATCAATCGTCAGCGCAAACTCTTTCGAGTAACACATCTACCTTAATTCAATTTCAAACAAAAGATTGGGATACGGCAAACTGTTTTAATAACACTGGTTCAACAGTAACTCTTAATGGTTTATCTGTGCCAGCATATTCTTTTTGTCCAAATGTGGCTGGATACTACCAATTAACTACAAGCGTTACTGTTGGCGCTTCCTATTCGGGGATGCAAGCGCTTTTCTATAAAAATGGTTTTAATGCAAAAACAGGTACAAATGGTAGTAACACAAATACTTTTGGCTGTTTAAATAGTTCTGTCGTTCTATATTTAAACGGCACAGGTGATTATGCCCAAATATATTTTACTATCGCTGTTGGGCAATCATTGGGAGTAGGTTCTCAATACACATATTTTCAAGGCGCAATGGTGAGGACAGCATAATGGCACTTTACGATCAAATTAGAGTAATTTATCCATCTTTAAAACAAGAAGATTTTGACCATTTTTTGGGAACTATTTATCTGCAAAATGATGGCAAAGGCGATTACATCAAAGAATGGAATCACCCCACACTAGCCAAACCAACAGACGCTCAATTAGCAGCGACAGGAGCTTAACATGGCATACGGAACAGTAAACGCGGACGTTGTACAGAGTAGCGTATCCGGCGTATCCTTGGGCGCAGGCAACGCGACCCTTATGAAGAACCGCATCATCAATGGTGCGATGGTGATTGACCAACGTAATGCGGGTGCTAGTGTTACAGTTAGTACTGCTACATATTGCGTTGATAGATGGGGATTTAGTGGTTCTCAAGCAAGCAAATTTACCGCACAACAAAATGCAGGATCAGTAACTCCCCCCGTAGGATTTTCAAATTATTGGGGGCTTACAACAATATCTCCAGTATCATTAGCATCGGGAGATTATTTTGTAGCTTATCAAGTAATTGAAGGATACAATGTTGCAGATTTTGGGTGGGGAACTGCTAACGCTAAAACCGTAACTATTTCTGCGTGGGTTTATTCTTCATTAACCGGAACATTTGGCGGTTCATTAAGAAGTTCAACTAATAATTATTCATACCCATTTACTTATTCTATTCCTGTTGCCAATACATGGACACAAATTAGTATAACTATTCCGGGTGCAACAAGTAGTACTTGGAATACAACAAATGGTCAAGGAATATTAGTTAATTTTGCTCTTGGCGTTGGTTCTACCTACAGTGGAACCGCTGGTTCTTGGTCTGCAAATAATTATTTATCAGCCACAGGCGCAACATCCGTAGTGTCAACCAACGGAGCAACCTTCTACATCACCGGTGTTCAACTCGAAGTTGGCAGCTCAGCAACTGGCTTTGAATATCGTCAGTATCAGCAAGAGTTAGCTTTGTGTCAGAGGTATTATCAGCGCTACAACGCAGGTCCTGCTTATACAGTTTATGGTTATGGTACAGGCTTTAATGCGTCAACAATCAACACATTTAAGCCGTTGCAAACACCAATGAGAGCAACCCCAACAACACTAGATTCTTCTGCTGCTAATACATTTAAATTTGATAGCGGTTCGACAGCTCTTGTAGCAACTACTATTTCATATAACCCAAATTACACCAATGCAAACTATATTGGAATAGATTTAAATATAGCGAGTGGCGGTGTTGCGGGACAAAGTTATGTATTAGCGTCAAACAATACTACATCTAGTTATCTTGGTTTTGGGGCAGAATTATGATTACTTATTACATACCTAGAAATTCAAATATTGTAGTTAAAAAAACCGTATTTGATAGTGGCTCTGAACAGCATCAAGTTATTGATAAAGATTCAACAGACTACCAAGCCTACCTCAAATGGCTCGAAGCCGGCAACACACCCCTACCAGCAGACACAGGAGCATAATCAATGAGCTTAATTTTATCCGGTAACTCCGGCTCGATGACGGTAGATAGCACCGCAGGGGTAACGTTCCCAGCGGGCGGCAATCCACAAGCTGCACCTAGTAAAGTGTTGCAAGTGATTAATGCTACTTATTCCACGGCAGTTTCTTCAACTTCAAATACATTTATAGACACAGGTTTAACTGCTTCTATTACCCCATTATTTACAACAAGCAAAATATTAATTTTTGTAAATTTGCCAGAAAATTTTAAAACAAATAATGCTGCAAATAATGACATTGGTTTTAATATTTGCAGAAATGGAACTCAAATTGTTCAATTTAACTCTGAACTTGGATATACAGGTTCAGCATTAGGAAACATTTTTTCTGCGTCTTATATTTATTTAGATAGTCCTGCATCAGTTTCATCAACTGCATACAAGGTGCAATTTAAAAATACTGATGGAGCTGGAGGAACAGCTACAGTTTGCCAGAATGGTGCTAGTAGTCCAAATTCAATTACATTGATGGAAATTGCACAATGATTAAATTACATCAAGCCATTTTTGCTCTTAACCCATCTATTGTTACCATTCGTGGCAATGTAGCTTACGATAAAGACGAACAAGAAGTCGCTTATGACATGGCGCAAGCAAAAGCTAAATTAGCTGAATTGCAAGCTGCCGAAGCAAAGGCAGAACAAGATGCCATAGCTGCAAAGGCTTCTGCACTAGCTAAACTAACAGCATTAGGACTAACACAAGCTGAAATTACTGCCCTCATTGGTTAATTAAATGAACGAAATGGACCCAATCACCACGGCAAGGGAGCTTGCCACCCATGCTAATGATATTGAGCACCTACAAGCCGACATGGACAAGATGATTCAGGAGATGAAAGAGATCAAGGAGTGCATCCAAGCCATCCAGAAGACCTTAGCTGAGGCTCATGGTGGTTGGAGACTGCTCCTTGGAATCGGCGGCGCTGCGGCTCTCTTAGGTGCCATTCTGGCTAACCTGTTTCAAGGCTTTCTGAACAAGTGAGCCAGTTCATCAAACAGCTCCTCACTGGCAAAGACAATGAGACCTATGACATCGGTCGGGTGACATGGCTCATTAGTCTTATTGCGGTGATTGCTTTAGCCTTTTATGAGGTGATGCAAAACTCCGTCAGCATTCGTGAGCTTGCTGAATCTCTTGGAATTGTCTCGGCTGCTGGCGGTGCTAGTGTAGCCATGAAAGGCAAAACGGAACCGGGGGATTGATGTTTCCATTATCACCATTAACTTATGTCAAAATTATCGCTGTCGCTTTACTTCTTTCTGGTGCTTGGTATAGTGGCTTTAGTTTTGAATCGGGAAGATTTGAAGCATATAAAGTTCGACAAACCCAATTGGTTCAAGAAGCCGAACAAAAGCACCAAGCAGCCGCCGACCAAATAAGGATGGAAAAAGATGCGCAAATCGCTTCTATTAACAACTCTCTTGCTGATGCTCTTATCAAGTTGCGTGAGCGTCCCAGTCGCGCCCAAGACGCCGCAAATGGACAAGGTGGAACTGGGTTGTCCCTTTCTGCCGAGGATGCAGTCTTTCTTGAATGGGAAGCTGCCAGAGCAGACATCCTGCGAAGCAGCCTCTCAGCCTGCTACCAACAATACGACTCACTAAATAAGTGACCCCCCAATTCACGCTATAATGCGTGGAGAAAGGAGCCCAAATGAAAAAGATATTCGTAGTACTGTTGTGGGTAGTTGGCATATTTGCAGCAGTGCACTTTTCCGATAACTACACACAAATCGAAGAAAACATTATGGCAATTGCTAATTCGACTTTAGACTTTATTACCAAAGAAGAAGGCTTTCGTAATAAGGCTTATAAAGACTCAAAAGGTCTATTAACAATTGGCGTTGGACATCTCATCAAAACTGATGAAGAGCACCTTCTTAATGAAACCCTAACAGATGAGCAGGTAAAAGAGCTTCTTAAAAGCGATTTAAAGTGGTGTAGTGAAGCCGTTGAGAGTTCGGTGAGGGTACCCCTTACCCAAAACCAATACGACGCCCTATACAGCCTGTGCTTCAATATTGGCGAAACCAATTTCCGTAAATCTACTGTGGTAAAGAGAATTAACGAAAACGACCTCAAAGGAGCGGCAGATGCCATTCTAATGTGGAACAAACCGGCAGTGCTCCAAAAGCGCAGAGAGCGTGAAAGAGCCCTGTTTTTAAATCAAGCTTAGGGCGCAAAACGCCCTTTTTTTGCATTAGTATAAGTAGGACCTGATCAGTCCGCTATCCAATAACTCTAGAGGAATCAACAACATGGACGGTTTTAAAACATTACCAAAGATGCAAGCCTTCAAAGAAGGCGGTCACGCAAAAGCCAAAGCAATGTGCTGGGGCGGCTCATCATCCAAAAAGATGAAAGAAGGCGGAAAAGCCGACATCGAGCAAGACAAGAAAATGATTAAAAAGGCTTTCAAGCAACACGATAAAGCCGAGCACGATAAGTCTGAGCCAACTGAGATTAAACTCAAAAAAGGTGGTCGCAGCAAAAAAGCAACTGGTACTGTTAAGAAATTTAAAGCCGGTGGTGCGATTGGTGTTTATGGTGCTAAGAAAAAGTCTGGCGATTTAGACAGCATTGAAAAAGCAAAAGACATTAAGCCTAAGAAAGCTGCAGCTCCATCACGCGCTTCTGAAAAGCCTGCGTTTAAAGGTAGCGATGTTAGCAAGACTAACAAGATGCCAGCTGGCGAAAAAGACAAAATCAAAAAAGTAGCCCCAACTGGCGACAAAAAAGCCGCTGCTAAATCTGGTGCCAAAGAAATGGCAAACAAGTATAAAAAAGGCGGCAAGATTAAAAAGATGTCTGAAGGCAAGTCTGTCAAGCAAGCTGGTGCAACTGAAGCACAACAAAAATACTACGACAAAAACATGGCTGAAGGCGACAAAAAAGCAGCAAAAGCTGACTACGAAGCCTTTGGTTCACGTGGCGATGCTGCTAAAAAAGGCATGGAAGAAGGTCGTATGGACGCTATGGGTACTGCCTATAAAAAAGGCGGTAAAGCTAAAAAAGTAAAGTGCATGGCTGATGGTGGTTTAACTGCTGAACAGCAAAACTGGTTAGGTGGCGCTGATCAAAATGATCCATTTATTATGGCTCGTATGTATGAAGCAACTGGTACAAAACCAGCCTCAGCTATGTCTGGCTATCAGGGCGATATCGCCGATGTGGATACTCCACCCGGTAACCCATCACAGCAAGATGTTAATGGTGGTGGTACGCCTTCTGAACAAGATATGAATGGTGGTAGCTACAACGGTAAGCAAGCTTACCCATCAGCTCCAGCTCCAGTGGGTCGTCAAGCTGGCCATTCAGGTTTGCCTTCTTTTATTTCTAACATTTTGGCAAAGCCAGTGGTTAAGAGATACATGAATGACTTTAACAATCTGTCTACCATTGGCGCCAAAAAAGGCGGAAAGATTTGCTAATGCCATACAAATCTAAGGACCAGCAAGCTGCGATGTATGCAGCTGCCGCTGGAAAAAGCACATTAGGTATTCCTAAGAAAGTCGGTAAGGAGTTTGTGAAAGCTGGTCCAGCAAGTAGCAAGCTCCCCAAAAAAGTAACTAAGCGAGCCTCCGGCCGCGGAAGGTAATATGGCTTACAGTGGAACAACTGGTCAGACAACTATCAATGTCGACCAGTTAATTTCTTATGCATATCGTGATGCTGGTAAAACAGCAGAAGAAATCACGCCCGAGTATATTGATACAGCCAAGCAAGCGTTGTTTTACAACTTGCAAAACTTATCAAACTTGGGCGTTAATCTTTGGTTGTTGGAAGAGTATGTAGTTGGTGCGCAAACCAATGCGCAGTGGATTACATTACCCCCAACCACGATTGATGTGCGTGAGGCTAACTGGGTTTACATTGTCAACCCATCTATTTCCGCTGCATTGCCAACTGACAACGTCAACTCGCCCGCTTTGTTTGATCAAACAAACAACGCTAACTTAAACCTATATGCCACATCAACCTTAGCTGAAAACTATTTTGGTGCGGCTTACGGACAACAAACCCGCATCTTTTATGTGGGCTTTAACGCTTACTCCCCAAACACTTCAACAACATACAACTTGGATTTGCAAGTTAGTAATGATGGTGTTAATTGGACTACTTGGCAATCATTCCCATCTACAACCTTAAATGATTTTGGTTGGGCATATTTCCAAGTTCAAGCAACTCAGCAGTTTTACTACTATCGTTTAAAAAACCGTAGTACAACTAGCACGTTCTCACTACGCGCAATTCAATTTGCACAATCTCAGCAAGTTATTCCATTAGCTCGTCTAAACCGCGATGACTATTGGAACTTGCCAAACAAACAGTTCCCAAGCCAACGCTCCTTGCAATATTGGTATGACCGCACTATTGATCCATCAATGTATTTGTGGCCTGTACCAAACAATAACTACCAAGTATTTGAGTTGGTAATTGAAAAGCAAATGCAAGACGTTGGTTCGTTGACTAACGAAATCTATGTGCCAGACCGCTGGATCAACTGTGTACAAAAACAGTTGTCCCACAGCATGGCATTACAGTTGCCCGGTGTAGAGTTGGCTCGCATTCAATATTTAGAAGGTCAAGCTGAAAAAGCGTTTATGGCTGCTAATAACGAAGAGCGTGATAAGTCACCAATCTACTTCCAACCTAACATCAGTTACTACACAAGGTAAGCCATGTCAGTTATTATGACCTACGACAGTTTGGTACTGAACATTCAGCAGTACATGGAGCGTGATGACGCTGACTTTATCGCACAGATTCCTAATTTAATTGCTTTGGCAGAATCATCAATCGCTGCTGAGTTAAAAACTTACTTACAGTTAATTGTTGTAGAGACCAGTTTAGCAACTAACCAGACTATTTTAAACAAACCGTCTCGTTGGCGCAAAACCGTTTCTATGAAAGTTAACGGTCAGCCTATTTTATTGCGCAGTCAAGATTATGTGTCGCAGTATCTATCAGAATCATCTACTGGTCAGCCGCTTTATTATGCTGATTATGATTATAGCAATTGGAACTTTGCTCCAGCACCAAATACACCTTACCCAGTAGAGATTATTTACTTTGCTGAAATTCAGCCTTTAGATGCGTCTAACCAGCAAAACTTATGGACGCAAATTGCACCGCAAGCTATGTTATACGGCGCTTTAGTACAAGCTCAAGGCTATTTAAAAGCGTTGGACAAATTGCCTGTTTGGAAATCATACTACAACGACGCCATTGAAGCCCTTAAAAAAGAAGACAACACCCGTCGTGTGGATCGCAACACGAATGTACAGGAACCCTAATAAATGACTACCCCAGTTTATACATCGCCCTTTACAGGTACTGTTGTTACCCCAACACAGGTATCATACTATGCCCTATCATTTGGATCATCTACACCTCTCTATTGGCCCGCTATTGTTAATCAAGGGGTTGGCCAAATCCCTGCAGCCCGTATTATTGACTGTGTTTGCACTACTGCTAACGCTAATGCTGCTATTATTTCTTTACCGGAAGCTGATCAAGGAACATTGGGCGCGGACATTTTGTTCCGCAATTTGGGATCAAATGCGTTCACAATTACAGATTACACGGGCGCAAATTCTGTTAGCGTACCCGTTAATAGTGCTAAGTATTTCTATCTTACTAATAATAATTCTGCTGGCGGCATTTGGGGCAACGTAACTTTTGGTGCCGGTACATCATTTGCTGATGCAGCCACTTTGGCTGGCGCGGGGCTATCTACATCAAACGGCCAGTTAGTAACTAGCCAAAACACTATTGACGTTACTTCTTCTCCTACCATTAACAACGCCAGCCGCGCTGCTACCTTTGTGTGGAACGGCGGAGCCGGTACGTTTACCCTACCTTCAGTTACCTCGTTAACTTATGGTTGGTACATTGGTTTTAGAAACAACGGTACGGGTTCATTAACAATCAACCCAATATCCCCAAGTACCATTAACGGAAATACTACAATTGTTACCAATCCGGGTGACTCTGGATTTATTTTCTATGACTCAACTGTTGGTGGCTTTGTTACCGTTGGTTGGGTCGCGCCATCCGCTGTTACATTTAACTCTGCCACATACGACGTAGATACTATTGTTGGCAATACATTAAATTTAACATCATACGCGCCAATTATTCAAACGTATATTGCGCAGTCAGGTACACGAACTCAAACACTGGCTGTTACTTTGCCAGCTATTACACAGATTTATATTTTGGTTAATAACACTAACCAAACTAATTATAATATTACGTTCCAAAATACAGGTAGCTCACAGCCCCCTTTGGTTTTGCCCGCAGGTAATATTTTTACAGTATTAAGTGATGGTTTAAATCTTTATACTTTAACAGCATCATCAACAAACTTGTTCTACGCAGCTAATGGCTCACAGTCTTTACCGGCGTTTTCATTTACAAACGATACTACCACCGGTATGTATCTGAATGGTACAGGCGTATTGGGATTGACTGCTAACGGAAACGAAATTATTAATATGGACGGATCTAACCCCTCCGTACCAGCGGTCAACGTACTGGCTTCTCTTAACGCTAAGTCAATCAGCGGCGGGACGTTCTAAATGGCAGCTGATAATATTCAGCAAGATAACTCGCAGTTCACTAAGATTTACACTCTTAGAATTCCAGCGGGTATCAAGCGAGACGGAACTTATTTTGAAACCGACGAGTATACCGATGGTGTATGGTGTCGTTTTCAACGTGGTGTACCAAAGAAAATGGGCGGCTTTCGTTCTATTTTTAATAGCCTTGTCGGCATTTACCGTGGCATGGTTGCACAGCCATATAACGGCGTAAACTATATCTTTGCTGGTAATTATAAAGAACTTGACGCATTTACAACCGGCACTACATTTGCAACTGGTAGCGGTCCTTTTGTAGTTACTATTTTGCCCGGTACGGCGTTTGCAAACATTTCTAATGTCAACACGATATCGTCAACTTTTGTTGTTAGTGGCAACGCGGTATCGTCATTTCCAAACACTAGCAAAGTAATCTTTAACCAAAGTAATGCAATTTATTTTACAGTATCTAATGCGGTTTACTCATCTAATACAACTACCGTTACGGTATCTGGCAATACTATTTCTGGATCGCCTAACACGGTTTACTTTGCTAGTAATGCAGTATTTACCGCAGATGCTGCTGCTGGCCCGTATTTAAACAATTGGCAATTTGATTCACAATTTAGTCCATTAGGAAATCAATTAGCTGTGTTTGCTCACCCAGCTAAAAATTTAACTAACATTGATAGCGGTGTGGTATCGCAAGTTTTAGTTGGCAATATTACGCCAGCAAACAATTCAGCATGGACGTTTAGTGGACTATCTGATAGTCAAGGGCAAAATCCAACTTACAAACCCATTAGTGTTGATGGAGGTGTTTGTGTTCTATATCCTTTTATTTTCGTGTATGGCTCTCATGGGTTTATCGCTAACAATAATGTTAATGGTACTTATGGCTTACAAAGTTTTTATGATTGGAATGGACCACTAGCTAACCAAGTTAACGTAAGTAGTTCTAAGATTGTCAAGGGACTACCAATGCGTGGTGGTACTAATGCGCCATCCGGTTTGTTTTGGGCAACTGATAGTCTAATTCGTGTTACGTTTAATCCGGCGGGTACAGGCTCTACAGCAGTTCCTTCTACTTACTGGAATTACGATATTATTTCCAGCCAAATTTCAATCATGTCATCCAACGCTGTGGTTGAGATGGACGGTGTTTATTGGTGGATGGGCATTGATAGATTTTATCTATATAATGGCCAAGTCTCGGTAGTCCCTAATGATAAAAATGTAAATTACCTTTTCGACAACATCAACTACGAACAACGTCAAAAAGTGTGGGCAACCAAAGTGCCTCGCTATAATGAAATTTGGTTCTTTTATCCCCGTGGCACCGCTACAGAGTGTACCGATGCAATTATCTATAATGTTAAAGATAAAATTTGGTATGACGCTGGTCAAGCAGTAGGTGCTCAACGTTCTTGCGGATATACCACAGAGCTATTTCCGCTACCTATTTGGATTGATTGGAACTATAGTCCAATTTTAGGACAACCTACTAAAGTAATTAATCATCCAGCTAGTTTGGCGGCCCCTGCAAATAACCAGTTTTATTTGAGTGGCGATCAAACCGCCACATTTAGTCCCGGCGACAGCGTAACTTTTGTACCGGCAAATAGCTATGGCAATACTTATACAATTACAGCTTGTCAAAACATTTACAACACTACGGTAAAACCGCCCGGAGTTACATTAGTTACCGTTGCAAATGCAATTATTCCAACCCCTGTGGCTAATACCAACGCGTATTATATTACTGGTGGTTTTAACCTTTGGCAACACGAATATGGTCAAAACCAAATTGGTCTAAACGGCGAAGTTGCGGTTTACTCTAGTATTACTACTAGTGATATTAGTTGGATTTCAGGAACGCCCGGTAGTGATTCTTTGGTAGGTATTAACCGCCGCATGCATATTCGCCGTGTTGAGCCAAACTTCTTGCAATCTGGCCAAATGTCTATGACCATTTTAGGTCGTAAGTTTGCTAGTGGCACAATGGCTTTAGACGAACAAGATTCTGGACCATATTATTTTGATAAAAACACTGGAAAAATTGACTTGCGAGTTGAGCACCGTTTAATTCAGTTAAAGTTTGAATCTAATACTTTAGATGGCAATTACGAAATGGGTAAATTAATTATTACCGCAGAGTACGGTGATGAGCGCCCCTAAACGAATTTCGGTCAGCCAGTTTTTTCCATGTGTACCAGACCACATGTCTTGGGAAGATTGGAATGGCAATATGGCTATTTACTTCGGTAGTCAAAACGTCATGTTTTCACCAGAACTAGAATGGAAAAAAGCCGCACAGCAAATGTCCAGCATGGCCGCTTTTGAGACTTTTCCAGTTCCAAGTCCGGAAGGTTTTGAAAATTGGCAGGATTGGGCTAACGAATTTACGTTAATTATTAATGGTCCAAGTTATTGATTTAGGGCGGAAAACGTGTTATATTTGCATTAGTATATGTAGGTATCATTAACTCCACTTTAGGTCAATATGGACGAATCCACAAAGAACGTGCAAGACGTTCTGCAAACCGACGGCTATTTTGCAAGCCCTGTTTACTATATAGAAAAGCCAGAATTTGTCGAAGAGGCTTTAATAGTGTTTGATGAGTACATTAAAGAACATTGCAAGATGAATGATTTGTATCCATCTATCATGACCAAGAATATGGTTTTTGATCCACGGATGCAAGAAGTTGGTAAATACATTGTCAGTACTGCTTGGAACATTTTAAAAACCCAAGGCTACGATATGGACAATAAAGTTACTTTTTTTCATTCAATGTGGGGACAGCAGCATTATAAATATGGTTCTATGGAAGAGCATATTCATAATGACAATGCGCAGTTAGTTGGATTTTTCTTTTTAGAATGTCCAGAAAATTGCCCTAAGTTGATTATTCATGATCCAAGATTAGGCAAACGCCAAATCAGTTTGCAAGAAGAAGATACAACTAAAGTAACAGACGCAACATCAGGAATTGTATTTGCACCAAAGCGCGGTGGTTTGTTTATTACAAATTCTTGGTTGCCACATTCTTTAACAAGAAATGCGTCTAACGATCCGTTTAAGTTTATTCATTTTAATATTAGTGTAAAACCTGCTGAGATAGCTAATAAGAAAAAAATTAAAGCGCCAATTGTTGTATGAAAAAGTATTTGATTCGCTTTAACAAAAGTCGCGGTACGCCGGGACGCGGAACCAAAGATCACGCTTGGCGCGTGTTTGAAGGTGACCAAGAATATTTATTTAAACACTTTCAGCTTCATGTTCCATCGTATAGTGAACAAGCTGCTAATGGTGAAGATTGGAACTTGTGCTGTTTTGGTAGCTTAGAAATTGATAAAGAAACATCTACTGCCATTATTAAACCGGTGCAAGAAACATTAACAACTTATGATGCTACACAGGTGTGTAAACCATGACCCCACATGAAATAATTCAAAAGACTACGAATGAAGCTGGTTTAAACCCGCATCATATAGCGCATCGATTGAGCCAACATTTAGACGCACCCGGAACTAAAACTAAACAAATGGGTGATACGTTGATGTTTGTTAGGCCGTTGGGCGGTCATGCAGCACAAGTACATTTTGTCACACAAGATTCACCATTGGTTACGCTACATTCTATCAGCGCTTTGTTAGATGAATTAAAGCAAGAAGGTGTACACACAATTTACACAAATAACGAGAGCCAGCGTATAATGCATGCTTTGGATTCACTTGGAATTAGATTCAGACATTCCGATATGCCAAATCATAAATTAATGGCCTATGTATAATAATGTTGAACAATTTAAAGATTGGTGGCTAAAAGCAGGTCGACCATTACGGCCACCTTTTAAAAACCCAATCCACACTACCGATATAGCATACGCATTATGCCTTTATCGTGAAGGCCAGTATCAAGTGGAGTTGTATGTTTGTAAGCCAAACACGCAATCACCAATGCATAAGCATCCGGGCGTTGAGTCAGTATCAATGTACTTGACCGGTAATTTAGAGTTTACAAAAGATAACGGCGAATTTGTTGATTTGTCCCAGTATCAAAAACCTAAAGAAAATGGCGCACATATGCTTTTAGGTAAAGGCATAGAAGTTAATGATGGCAATAAAGAACACGCATTACGCATAGGTAATACTGGCGGTGCGTTTTTGATATTTGAACATTGGAAAGACAAAGACCCTGTGTCAGTAACAACGCACTGGGAAGGTGAATTAGTAGGCAGCCAACATGCCAAAACCATCGAGGCAAGTCATGTGGCAAACGGTTGAAGAGTTTAGAGACTGGTATTGCAAAAAAGGTTTTCCGTTACGACCACCTTTTGAAAATCCGGTTTTCTATACCGATAACGCAATGTCTTTGTGTTTGTTTAGAGAAGGTCAGTTTCAAGTGGAGCTGTACATTACAGAACCACACAGCACTTCCCCAAAACATACACACCCCGGTGTTGATTCTGCCTTTGTATATTTAACTGGTAATATTCAGTTTAATCTAGAGGGAAGAGACAACCCCGATGCGTCTCAATGGCAGTATGCCAAAGATAACGGAGCGCATGCACTGTTTGGAAAAACAGTTAGTTCGCCAGATGGAATACCTCACTGGCTTTTAATTGGTAAAGAAGGCGGTGCGTTTTTAAGTTTTGAACATTGGAAAGATAAGTTTCCAATATCCGTAACAACCAATTGGGAAGGTGAACCTGTTGGTGAAGTACACGCAGAGATATTAAACAAATGATTACTTTTCAAAAAGAGGCGCCAGAGCCTTTTACACAAGAAGCGATGGATTTGTTTCAAAAGCATTATGAAGAGATAGCAGAACGTACAGACGTTATTGCTTTGGATCCAGACCTTAAACGATATAACAATTTGTACAACCAAAATTCGTTAGAGATTCACACTATTCGTGATGACGGTAAATTAATTGGATATAGTTTATGGTTTGTTGTAAATCATATACACTATAAAAGCAGTCTTACCGCTAATTCGGATGTTTTGTATATTAGTCCAAATTATCGTAAAGGCATGCTAGGTGTAAAGTTTATTAAGTGGTCTGTTGAGGAAATTAAAAAAAGACAACCACAACGAATCATGTTTCATGTTAAACCTTTTATGGACTACAGCCCAATTTTAAAACGGCTAGGTGCTAATTATTTTGAAAATATCTATTCAATGGTGATGGAGTAATTTATGGGCGGTGCTGTTTGCGTAGCAACATGTGTAATAGGATGTATACCGGGAGTTAGTTGCGTCTTAGGATGCACCTTTAACTGCGTCCCCGGTGTTAGTTGCCTTATTCCTTGCAACCCATTAAGTTGCGGTCCAACAGGTTGCGGTCCTATTTGCAGCCCTATTTGCGAACCATCTATTTGCCAGCCTCCTGTTTGCGAACCACCTGTTTGCCAACCACCTGCTTGCGAGCCTCCTGCTTGCCAGCCTCCTGCTTGCGAAACACCTCCTGCTTGTACACCTCCTACTACAAAACCACCTCTCTGCTCTTGCAAAACCAAGATTCCTAAGATTCCCAAAATTCCGGGCGGTATTACTTGTACAATTGGTAAAGTAATTGGTGGTGGTCCTACCGGCGGTAAAGGCGGCGTAGGCGGTCTTCCCGGTATGGGTGGTGGAACAACTGGCGGCACATCTTCTGGCGGTGCAACTTGCATTGGTTTAGCTGGCGGTTTGGGTGCTCTTGCTGCAGGTATTAATAGAATGGCTCAAGGCCCAGCTATTACAACACCAGCTGCAGTAATGGTTCATGGCAATCAAGTTGCTTTGCCTAGTGAAAACTACAACATTGGGCAAGACAATATTTCCCAAGCTCCAATTACACCAATGGCCGAACAAGAAATTGAAAATGCCAAGGACGGTGGATTGATTCAGCATATGGCTGAAGGTAGCAAACCAGATATTCATCAAGGTCACGCGTTTGGTTTTTATACTCCCGCTATGGGGTTGGATCCCTTAAAGGGCTCTCCATCTATTATGACTCATGCAAAATGCGGCGGTAAGATTGTTGAGCATAAACCTGAGTTTATTAGTGAAGGCGGTTTACATCACTTTGTTAAAGGTGGTGGTACTGGCACATCAGATTCTATTCCAGCCATGTTAGCAAACGGCGAGTTTGTTATTCCAGCAGATGTAGTATCTGGACTTGGTGATGGAAGCAACGATAGTGGTGCTAAGATTTTAGATGAGTTTTTAAAGACAGTTCGCGCACACAAACATAGTCACGATGCAAAACAACTGCCCCCCGATAGCAAAGGCCCACTTGGGTATTTGTTAGAAGCTAAAAAGAAAGTAAAATAATATGGCAACATCTTGCTCTTCTGGTTTAAATAATCTTTTAGCCAACTCAGCGGTTACCGAAACCACTTTACCAAGTTGGTATTCTGGTGCTCAACAAAACATTGCTAACCAAGCGGGCGCGGCACAAGCTGCTGCACCACAGTTTGGTGGCACTGTAGCTCAAAACGCTGTAAACACTTTATCTGGCGCAAATAATCCTTTTGCACAAGCTAGATCTTCAGTAGGTCAAATTGCTTCTGGCGCGGCTAATCCTTGGATGACTTGTGCTCAAACCGGACAAGTAAGCCCAAATACTAATACTGCTATGGGCGGTTTGTTTGCTGCTCAGCGTCAACAGCTGTGCCAACTGTTGCCACAAATGACAGCGCCTACTATGGCTGCTGGAATTGGTTCTGGTAACTTTGGCAGCTTGCGTGGCCAAACAGCTATGGACGAAGCTAGAGCAAATGCGTTTGATACATTAGCTGCTCAGCAAATGCAATCTGCATTACAAAACCAACAGACTGGCGTGTCCGCTGGACAAGCATTAGGTAATCTTGGTGCTCAGTGCGTTCAATCTAGTTTAACAACTGGCGCAGCACAGATGAACGCTCCATTCCAACCAATTGGAAACTACGCAAACTTAATTAACGCATTGAGCGTTCCCGGAAAAACTACCGCACAAACTCAGTTATCCCCATTAAACCAACTAGGTTCTGTTGGAAGTGCGTTGCAAGGTGGTGTTGCTGGCGCCTGTTCACTGTTAAAGCAATTAGGTTATAAAGGCGGTTTGTCTTGTATATTTAAGAGCGGTGGCAATTTATTATGTTGCGCTCTTAGCCGTTGCAGTACCACTGGATATTGCAAATCCCCTTGTGGTAACTTAATTATTTGTAAGAATGACCAAAGCGGTTGTTATAGCGGCTGTGTAAATACTCCTACACCATCTGGTTGCATAGGATTACCAGCGGGTTGCTTAAATTACGGAGGCGGTTAATAAATGGCTGATCAAGATCTAGATCAACAAGAATCCCCAATTGGTGGTTTGGGCGGGGCTCAAGTTGCAGTGTCACCAAAAGGTACTGTAGCAGCTAAGGGCGCAACAAACCTAACTCCAGAATCGACTAAGTCTATTTTGGAGAATATGCAAAATTTAATTAGTCAACGTACTAGCCCAATGAGTCAATTTTTGGGCGGTTTAAAAGACGCTACGGCTTGGACAGCTGGTGGCGTAAATGGTCCATCTGAAGCGCTTGCTTTGCGTGAAGCTCAAAAAGATAAGCAAGATGAGCAGACCATGAATATGCGTTCCCAAATGGCAACGTTGCAATCTAACGCTCAACAGAACGCTAACATTCGTGCACAGATCCAAGCTATGGCTGGTATGGGTGGTGGTGCTGGTATGACTGGCGGAGTAGGTGGCGCTGGTGGTATGGGTTATGGTGGCATGAGCCCATCATTGGTTAACCCAGAAGTATGGCGCGAAGTTATTCGCATGAGCCAAAGCGATCCTCAAGCCGCGATGAAGTACTATCAGGATAACCTAAAAGAAGCGTCTAAGATCAATATGGGCGCTGATATGTACAAACCTACTATCAACGTACAAAAATACGACCCAAGCTCTAACAGCTTTGTTGCAGATACCATTTCACCATTGCAATACAAGCAAGGTTTGGCTTCTGGTTACTATCGCGATATTGGTGGTGGTACGATTGTTGGTGGCTACGGTCAACAGCCCGGGATTAAACCTCCAACAGCGCCAGCTGATGCAGGCACAATATTAAGCAAAACGGCTAAGATTGAAAGCGGCAATAACCCTGCGGCTCAATCTGCAACTTCAAGCGCCGCTGGTTTATACGGCATGACTCAACCAACGTTTGAAACAGTCAAAGCACAAAACCCAGCATTGAAAGATGTTTCTTGGGAACAGTTTAAATCTAATCCTGAATTGCAAACTGCAGCAGCTAAGACTTTGCTTGATATCAACGGCAAGAAACTACAAGACGCCGGTTTAACTCCAAGTGAATTAAATCATCGTATCGTTTGGTTTACTGGCAATACAAAACTGGCTACAGCTCCTGCTGATGCACCAATTACTTCTGTTATGTCACAGAAAGAAATTGAAGCTAATCCTCAGATTCAAGGCAAGACGGTTGGACAAGTTCGCGATATGCTTAATCAGCAATTGCAAAAGGCTGCTCCAACACAAGCTGCTCAAACAACTCCAACCGCGCCCGCTGCTCCAGTTGGTGCCGCACCTAGTGTTAGTGCCCAACAAGCTCAGTTAAACCAACAAGTTGGACAAGAGCAACAAAAGCAAAACATTATTGCTAACATGGAGGCTAACAAAAAGTCTCAAACATCTTTTGAAGATTCTACTAATAGAGAGAAGATGGCTGAGCAAGGCCGACTAATTAAGCAATTTGATACAACCCTTAAGCGGATTGAAAATAATCCAGACCAGCAAGTTGTTGGTTTGTATATGAAGCCCGGTGTTACATCAGCTATTGGACAGGCTCTTTCTAAAGGTATCCAAACTCCAGTGGGCGGCATTAGCGCAGATATTGAAGACGCCATGCAAGCTCTTGGACCCGGTGTTACAAAGCAAGACATGCAAGATAGACAAATGATCAAACAGATTTTGCAAAACTTCTCGTTTGAAGTTGCGCAGTCTGCAACTGGCCAAGGTTCTATTTCTGATAACGAGCGTAAGATGTTTCAAGACATGATTGGTTCTGCATCTAACACTCCAGAGATGCTCAGAAAAACTCAGCAATATTTAGCAGCCAGAAACGAATACAAGAACCAAGTTCGTAATATGTATGATGACAGAATTGCTAGAGGCGAAAACATTAACTTCGGTCAATTTAAGGCAAGTAAAGAATTCCGCGATGCCTCTGATGCATACTTTAATAAATTGCAAAAATTGGGTGAAGGTCCAGATAAAGGACTTATCAAGCGAGATCAAGGTGTGACTTCTGCACCAAAAGCCTATGAAGATACAAACAAAGAAGCAGCATATCAGGCTTGGAAGAAACAACGTTTAGGACAATAATATGGCAGATTTAACTCCAGAACAGCAACAAGAGTTTGAATTTCGTTTACGCCTTGAGCAAGAACAAGCTAATCAACAACCACAGCAAGAAGCACCTAAATCAAAAACCGTTACCGCGGATGAATTAGTTAATCCGGGTTTCGGTTTGTTAGGTGGTGCTATTGCTGGTCAATATGTAGCTCCGGCGATTTCAACTGGCTTTCAAGAAGCTACTAAAGTTAATGCCGCAAAACAATTAGGCGTAACTCCCGCCGACTTAGAATGGGATTCCGCCGGTCAGCGTTGGGCTAGAAAGACTGGCTTTGGTGCTGGTGAAGGTAAGACTGTAGAAGAAGTAAATCAGGCTTACAAAGATATGCAAGCGGCTCGTAACAAACCACTAGGTCAAGGTAAGGTTGTATCACGCATCACTGGTCCTATGAATCCAGAAGCTGCTGCACAGCTAGAAGCACAAGAAGCCGCTCGCCAAGCTCGTTTTACTGAGCAAAGAGCTAAAGAGGCTGCAGCCCTAAAAGCAGGTCGTCCATTAGAGACCAAGCTGGCTGAGAGTTTAGGTATGTCTCCGGCTGTCCAAAACGCGCTAGGAGGCGTTTATAAAGGTGTTGGTAGGGCAGTGCCTGCTGTACTCGGTCGTGGCCTTATGGGCGGTTTAGCGGGCTTACAAGGCTTTGATGCATACAACCGTTTTAAACAAGGTGATTACCTTGGTGCCGCTATTGGTGGTCTTGGAACTCTTGGCTCCGTTGCTTCCTTTGTACCAACTCCGATGACCCGCATTGGTGGATCAGCAATTGGTATGGGCGCGGAAGCACTTAATTCATATTTAGATAGTTTAAGAAAACAACATCACGCCGCAGGCGGTCAGATTGCTATGGCCGACGGCGGACTAGTTTACTTACGGTAACGTTTTCCGTGCCAACCCTCGGCAGCAAGAGGAAAATCGGGAGCCCATGATGGTGGTGTAGTCATAATATTGATTACATCAGCCAATGAGGGTTCCCCGTTTTGTTCTTCCACTAAGAGGAGTACTTCGTCATGGACGCAGTTGATCACAGAATAACCAGCTTGCTCAAGATTAAGCATAGCCACGGCAAGACAGTCCCTAGCGGTACCCTGTACCGCGGATTGAAAGATACTACTACCAATCAGTTGGTTTCGACTCCACTGCCTAGTGTAAGTACTTTGGCTGTGGACAGTCACGCCCATCCTATTACCCCAAATAGTTTCACACAGCTCGAACTTTGGCCTTTGCCAACAGATAAGTCGTCCGCTGGGTAGCTGCATCCACAGAGTATCTTTCACACGTTTTAACATCAACTTACTACCAGCACGATACGCAGTGCCGGGATTCTCAATTGCTTCTTTAGCGGCAGACTCGCAGTCTGCCCAAAGAGACTTCACCTTTGCATACGACTCTCGGTAATTATCTACTGCGTTCTTAGCTTGGGCTTCAGTTAGCTTTACTCCCATGCCTTCTGCATACTTCACCAATCCCTTAGCACCCTGACCGAACATCGCGCCAAGCACAGCTGACTTGGCTACTTGCCTTTGGTCTTTGGTGACTTCTTCGTACGGGATGTTGTAGAGGCTTTGCGAGGCAAAGGTTTTGTATTCGTCCAATCCTTCTCGGAAGAGATTGACTTTGTCGTTCTGTCCCGCAAGCCAAACGCCGACTCTA